>Ga0181420_1000187_pt1 | contig 24412 bp, 20 predicted proteins | sample 43SPOviralmetaG_FD_130145 | JGI IMG/M metagenome (GOLD analysis project Ga0181420, IMG submission 130145) | Marine viral communities from the oligotrophic San Pedro Time Series (SPOT) site, San Pedro Channel, CA, USA - 43 SPOT_SRF_2013-05-22 | ecosystem: Environmental > Aquatic > Marine > Strait... | reverse complement strand
TTATTGACTCGGAAGTTACCTCCTGCCATAGAATCATACGCACTCAACCCTCCTAGATCAAATGTAACATTATTTGTACCAGTGATAGACTGAGACTTAGTCTTCGTTCCTCCGAACGGACTAGGTGTTGCTGATACTGTGTATGTCGTTGTATTCATTTAGTTAATCTATCTTAATGTTTCTAATATTTGTCGAAGAACCATTAGTCACTTGAACTGCAATATGCCCGGGATTTTCTCCTCTAAATTCATAATATACATAAAACGGGTCTCCCGGATATCTAGCGAATGGATTTTCATACTCATCCGCTGTAAAATTGCCAGTGATTTGTCCACTTGTCTTCCATAAGTTTCCAAAAGTCACCATCTGTTCGTATGTCATTACGTAGGCATTTGAAAGGGAACCACCATCTTCATCAACAATCTCGTTCGGTACATTAATAACATTATACTTCGATAGATATTCATTCATTTGTCTCTTGAACGTATTTTGATGCGGACCTGTTGGAGATGGTGGGAAGGTTGTTCCACTTTCAGTTATTATACAAACCCCGTTACCTTCTGCGTAAAACTCATTAGCATCCTCTATTGAACCTCTAGCTAGAAATTGCCAATCATTACTGAGACTAGGAGATATATCATAATCAGATTCATCTCCTTTGCGATCATCATCAGGTAAAAGAGCAAGTTCCCATACTTTAGTATAACGACCTATACCGTTGTATTCAAAATCATGTGCAATTGCATCAACAAACCGGTCGTTAATTTTTTTAATATCTCTTTCATAATACACAAATGTATCAGACGTTTGATTATATTGCCTTGTTCTAATATATACAATATAACTTACCTCTGTACCATCAAGGTGAGTGTATGTTAGGTCTGAGTTTCCACCTGCGCTAGATCTAGTTTTATGTAATTGAAATGCTGGTGCATAACCAACAGTATCTGATGTTGTTTTTGTCCAACATACCCCTTGGTAACCAGATCTGGTTTCTGGTAATATAGATGGTAGAGGTTCTATTGGTCGAACTATATCTTCATATGTTACGCTGTCTATATCTTGAGTTGTTCTAGATATTGGATTGCCTCCAATTTCTGGAATAAGTTCTCCTCTTTCTGTTGCCTGTATAACTCTATCAATTGTTTCCGGTCGAATACCAGTATATTTTACTTCTACTTCTTCTTCAATCTTGTCAGGGTCATTATCAGAACATAATGTAATTTCTGTAGTGTTTGTTTCTTCATATATGTCGTTAGCAATACCTTTTTTAGCTGGTACAACCATTTCTACATTTACATTTTCATTAGACGAAAGGCTTGGCACTAAACCTTGGTTTACTAACCGTTTGCGTAAATTCTCTGAAGATTGATTAATATAATCGATTCTATCTTTTGTCTCTTGGTCTGCTGGTTTTTCTTTTTGGACCCATGGGTTATGTACTTTAACACCTTTGACTTCAAAAGAATGTAATTCAAATTGGCTAGTTTTAGTACTTGTAGTAAAAGATAAACCAACGTTTAATAATGGATAATTTTCCTCAATAGGATCAACATTAAAACCAGACCAAGGATCATATTCAGAACCACTACCAACACTGCCTTGTACCTTATTAAGACGTAAATCTAAGATGGTATTATAATCTGTACTAGATGTAAGTTTGTGATAAACAGTCAATCTTCTACCTTTATTAGATAAGTCGATTCTATAATCTACAAATACAGCATTTGAAGCTGATGTATGTAGAGGTATGCTTGTTGCACCTGGAACACCAGAAAGGTCAACAGCAGTTAATACTTGACAGTCAGTAAATCTATTACCTCGTACTGCTACTGAGCATGGAGAAGCTGTATGAGAGCTTCCTTCTACAGCATCATACCACCCAGGCTTATCTTCTGTTGTTGTCGCGAAATTACCACCTATATCAAAACCTACCCCTAAGAAACTGTTTGCAGGTTCACCATCTCCAATATTAGCACCTGTATGCTCTCCGATATTACCACTACCGCCATCCTCAAACGAAAAACCTCTATCGCGACCTTGATAAGGATCCCAATTATCTCGTTCAAATAAACCAACAGTTGTTTGCGCAGACCCTGCTGATTCAACTACATTAAAATCTGCAGGACTATAACCTAAAGTTGTAGCAACACCATTAGGAACAACATATGATTTATTATCAGGCTGTTTAAATAGATAAACACAAAAACCTTCTCCTGACCCATTCGGTGCGTATTGTTGTATCCATCTAGTAGCGCTAGTTCCTACAGACTGGGTGCTAGCATATGCAGTTGGAGATGGTACGTTAAAAGATCTAGCTCGAAAATCTATTCTTATAGTATGTTGTGGATCAAAAGCTACATACTTAGGGTTAACAGTAATATAACCACCACCATACATAAACGGGAAGTTTTTATTACCTGTGAGAGCATCTAGAGTTGTGGTAGTGTTGTCTTGTATTAAATTAAAACCTAAAGCGCTTGTACTTTCCACATATGTAGGTCCAATCATGTAGTTTGGAGATCTTTCAACTTCTGGACCATCACTAGGGTTAAACCATGAAGAGTTTTGGTTGCGTACTGTATTACCTCCAGTATATAAATCGGAGTTAAGATAGCCACTATCAAAAGTAAATCGACCATTCGAGGCTGAAAGAGAATCTGGCGGTAGAAGAGATTTAGCTTTTAATAAATGAAATTTATTATCAACATTTTCAAAAATATAATTATTAATCACCAAACCATATACATCGCTTGAAAATCTACCTAAAAATGTAACTGAATATCTTGATGTATCTTTATTAAAGTTAATTAACGGTTTCGTAATTGAGTCAAAATTTAAGTCATCTACTGGACATTCTGGAGTAAGATTGTATAAGTCTGAGTTTTCATCAGTACTAAATGTTGCTAAATTAGATGGGTATACTGTTTTTTTATAGTTAGTATCTTTATCTATTTTGTAAATTATAGGTAAAGCTCCATATATTGTGTCTCCAGTTTCGCATCTTGCTGCAGTAATAGCACTAACAGTACAAACGAACATCTCTTTCGTTTCGTCGTTGTAAAATATGTCTGACTGTTTATTGCTAAAAGGCATATAATTATTTACTAAGTTATTATAGATTTCGACCCAGCGTCGTTTTTAAATGTTCCATCTTTAAATGAATACTTTTCTGTTATTGTTTCAACGTTTGTTTGTATATAAATTGAATCTTCAATAATATCAAAATCTTGTATTTTGTTGGAGGTGTATATTCTACCCTTGGTTGCGGCTCCGTGTTTGTTAAATACAGCAGACATAGATTCTTTTAACGTTAATACTTCTTGACTATGTATATTGCGAACAAAAATCTCTCCATACTCTTCATACTGTTGCTCAAATAATTGAAATCTTGTTGCTGTAGGTTGATTCAAGCTTGCCGATTCATACGCGGTAGTAATATTACTATATATTTGAGTTGAATCTATAGTATAAAACTCAACTGTTGTTTCAGAAAAGTAGTTCTTGACTAAATCTTGAGACGATCCTGGGTGATTCTTAAATGAACCACCATCTATAGCGGAAACAGCTGAGACTGAACCACATGATAAAGCAATTGTATGTAGATCTGTACAGCTGTATGTAGATAGCGGGCCAAAGAAAGATATTCCCTCTCCGTTTAAAGTACCTAAATCACAGTTTGTATTATCGTTAACAACGAACTCATCATACATTCCAGTCACGCTTGAGTATAGAGTACCGTCAGATTCATATCTAGCTCCGGAAATAGCGGATAGTAATGGATTGAAATATAAACCGTCATAATATTCTGCTGCTGTTGTACAACTAGTATCTGTCGTAGATGACTCAGTGCTTATATATGATGTTCCTGCTTTTCTCTTTGGGTATACCGACTTAACAAAATAAAACTCATTACCATATACGTCACTACGTAATTTAACACCAGTCTTATTGGTTATTAACAAATCATCTAAGCGTTTACTTTCCGGAAATATGTTTAACACGCTTATTGGATATGTGTCAGTATTTTTCCAATCTAACTGCTCTGGAGCATCATCCCAAAAACTAATACTGTCTTCTCTTTTGTTAATACCAGCTGTAGAGTATTCTAAACTATTTTCTAAACTTTGATAACCATAATTACGAGCAATTTTGTTATTATAAAAATCTACAGAATCTGATACACTAGGATTTTTTAAAGCCTTTGTTCTAGATTTAAAGACTAATGGTGTCCGTTGTTTAATTTTAATATTACGTATAATATTATTATTTTTATCTTTTATATAACCTACTGCTTTTAACCCTGGTTCATATTGATTAGGGTTAGGTATAATATACTCTCTCCCATTGAAAGCAGAGAGGTCAATATTAAACGTAATACCGAATGAGTTAAAATTATTTACTCCTGTATTTTTGTAAGATAATTGATATGGGAATATGTTAGTGTTTTTTTCATTAACAATACCACCAAATAAATTAGGCCCATATCGTTGAGTTAAGTTATTTGTCGGGTTAACATTATCATACAATACTCTAATATTTGCGTTATTCTTATTCCCGGAAAGTCTGTATATATCATTCGCCAGATATTTTTTAATTAAGTCTCTTTCAATTGTAAACCTTAAGTTGTCTAGTGTCTTAATCTCGTGTCGAAAGTACCTACCAGGTAATCTCTTGTAATCTGTGAACGCGTCGTTTATACTCAGTAACGCTTCAGGAGTAGATATATTATTGGTTTGTACTTTATATTGTTTTCCATCTTTGTTTATAGTAATAAGTTGATATATATTATCCTTTTCTCTAAAGACTTTATTTGATAGATTATCGGCTAAATCTTTATCAATTGGATGTATATTATATATGAACTCATCTGATACATAATGTTCAATATTTACTTCAATGTCATTTGCGATTTTAGCAAGATTAATATCTTCTACTAAAGTGTCAGTATTTTGAGTAATAAATTCTTTACTACTTAAAAGCTTAGCAATATAATTTTTAATATATTTTTTAATACCAGCTTTTGAAGTTTTAAGTTTGTTTTTTGTTGTACTAAATTTTACTTCGTCTCTTAACTCTTTTACATTGAGTAATTGGTTTCTGACTATACGAACAAAATAATGGACTCCTAACTCTAGTTCGTATATATCGTCAGTATCAATTTCGTTCAAAAACCTTCTAATTTTACTATCTAAGGTGTCTAAAGAAATATTTTTTAAAAACTGGGTGTATATAGATCTAGTATAATTATTTTTTGTATCTGTCTTAACTTGTTTTTTCTCTTTCCAGTCAACTAGATAGTTATTATAATATACTGAAAGTTCAGATGCAGTTAGGCTGTCGGCATAATATTGTTTCCATTCGATAAAAGATAAAGGGTTTGTTGTGTTTAAATCTATTGTCATATGCTAAGACCTTTCCTTATTTGATAATCTAAGTTTTTATAAATTATACCATCATCGTTCGTCCAATCTCCGCTGAGAGATGATGTGGTTCGAGAAAGAGTTGTGTTAGGATTGTTGTAGTCAATAAGATTATTTTTTAAGTTCTTAATTGATGAAGTTACGTCAGTCGCTGTATACGGGTAAAAATCATATACAGTATCTAGCCCACTAGCACCAGAAATTGTAGTGTCTAATTCCCAACCCCAATTACTGTATATATTATATGTTGATAAAGCATATGTACTTGATTGTCCAGAAGAGCTACCATCAACATGTTTGGTGGCAACCTTTTGTGGTTTAATAACCATAAACTCGTTATTAAATCTTTGTCTTGCTACGAAGTTAGTATAAGCTGTTACAGTATACGTAGAAGAGGTAATCGGGTTATTAAAATCTACATTTACACCATCTGCTGATGATGTATAAAAATTGGAATTTAAATTCTCAGTATGATGTTCATAATCTCCTATTAGTTTAGAAATTTTAATACTAAATGTATCATACAAACGTTTTAATTCCGATGGGGGTTGAGGTAAAATTATATCTACATCTTCGTTAAATAAATCATAAAGAGATTGTAATTGATCTATTTTACATAAGTCAACGTCACTATGATTATTAACAAAGTTTGCAATTTTAGAAAATATAGTTTTACCGAACGTTGTTGGGCTAGAGCTAGCTTCTCCAACAAAAGAGGTAAAAATACCATCAAATAGATTATCATATTCATGCATGAATGACTGAAATCTATAACTTTTAATTACTTGAGAGTAATCAATATCCTCATTTTCTAAATAAAACTCTACATCGTTAGTGGAAGGATAGACCGTAAACGTATAAGAACCAGTATAATGTGCGCTGTTTGTACCAACATTACTACCTACGTTACCAAAACCAGCTAGATTACCAGTACCAGCCTCAAGAGAATCTATATGCGCAGAAACATTTAGAGTCCAAGTACCTGCGCTTAATGGATCAATATTTAAATACAGAAAACTACTTAACTCTGTATTACCTGTTGTTGTATTATATGGAAATTTATTAGTACTAATACTGCTTACGTTTGCTGTGTGAAGGTCTCCTCCACTAGACCAATTAACATGAAACGTATTATCAGTAGTTGTGAACACCCCTAGATTACCTGTAGTATCTCTTAAAAATACTGGATAGTGTTTTAGTATATTTTTATTTACATCCTGCAATCCGACAAATACTTGAAACTTATCTCCCTGTCGTTTGTAGTCAATACCTGACATTTCTTTCATTCCAGTAGATGTAAATGAAAACAAATCTTCAAAATCTGGAGTTGGTTTGATAATTTTTACATACATTCCAGAATAATCCTTTAACGCTATACCACCAGTTTCTAACCATGGTTGCTTGCTGGAGTTTATGTCTGTTATTATATCATCTATGTAGAAATTTTTAACTCGATGTTTACTTGTATCTAGCTTTACTAGTAGTTGTACTCCAGGATCAGAATTAGGGGTATCATCTACATAACCTATACGCACATTGTTCGCGGATAATACATTTACCCCTGTTAAGGATGTAACTGTTCCAGTAACAGTGTATCTGTTAATACCTGTACTTTTCTCGGTAGTTGAACCGAGCATATAAGTCTTAATACCTACCGAATTAAATTCGTCTATTAGATCATCAGGCACGAGTTTTATAATATTACTACTTGGATCAATAGCGTAATTCCTTTGACCTAGTTTTACATTTGCTCCTGACGATGTAATTAGTTCTTCTTTATCGTTACTGTAGTTATAAAAGGCGTTAAAAGGTAAGAGGTGAGCATATTTATTCTTAGTATCATATGGTTTTGACTTACTACCGCTAGCTGCGACAAACAAGGTATATTGATTTGTGTCAATAGTATCTTGCCAAGACGTCTCAATTTTAATAGGTATGGTTATTACCGAACCTGCAGTTACAGATATTCCTGATATACTATCTGTAAAGGTATTAGGGGCTTGTATTGTTGTTTCAATATAATTGTATACTGATACAGTTTCAGTGAGAGTATTAAAATACGCCTTACCATCTATATCATAGTAATATACCGAAACTGTATAAATACCTGGAACGTTGTACGTGTGAGTTGTGATAGGAGTATTTTTCGCACTCAGAGAGTAACCATCTCCAAAATCCCACACAGCTAACGTCGTTGAAATTGCAGGGTCTAAATGATCATTTATTGAACTACCAGTACTAGTCAAGATAGATGTAAAGGTGAATTCACTTATACGAGTAAACCCGCTATGAGTAGCAGATAAACTGTGAGTATTGTTCACAGGAGAAGGTACCGATCCAGACGTATTTACCGTCAGAGAAATCGGTACAGGAACACTTAATGGACATTTATCTTCGACGCTCATTAATATTCTACAACACGTTTATTAGTTACTAAGGATTTTACAACTATTTTATTTTTAAATGCTGTTGGGCTTTCAATATATGGGATTTGATACGGTTTTAATGTACATCTAGTATCAAATACCTTTTTATCTTTACCATTATAAATTGGATTAAAAACACAAAAGGATAAACCAGGTATGCTACGATTTATATCGGTACGTAAGGTTTCGATTGTTTCTATGCCTTGAATTTTTTCAATTTCGTTATTTAAGTATCTTACATCAATAATATCTCCAAGTTTTAGTCCATTAATATATTTAGTAATAGTACTATATACTTTACTTTTTAAATCTTCTTCATTAATTAGCGCTCTTGCTTGTTTAGTAATTACTAACTGAGTATAATCTTTATATCTTAGTTTATTAGTTTCTCCTGAAAATTTAAGAGATAAATCTAAGTTTAAATATACCGGGTCTATAAATGCGATCTCGCTGTTAAGTAATTTGTAATCTGCAATTTCAGCACGAATCTTTTCTTTGAGCGCATTCGACAAATAGTTAGATCTAGTTACTACAGATTTATTTTTCCGTAAGTTAGGTACTATTGTTAAATAGATATTATTAGCATCTGAACTATCAGCGAAATAATACTGATTAAAAAGCGCATTTGTTTCTAAACTGTAATCAGTGAGCCCTAAATCATTATTTAAATATGCTAAGTAATCATTAGTATAATCACTATTGTTTTGTACTGTTACATCATATACTAAATTCTTATAATTACGTTCTATAAAACTCTTATAATCGTCTTTTGTAGTAAGTTTGTATTCTGAGCTAAAGAACCGGGGCGCATTTTGTTTAATATCTTCTGTTGTTTCTTCTTCTCCGAAATCAGTACTATCTTCAGAATTACTTACAGTAGCATTAAGTATAGTTTCTATAGTTAGAAAGTTAAGTGAGGTATCTTGTGTGTCAGATAATATACTATCAAATTGAGTAGTATTATATACATTTAACGAAGTACTATTAAATGTATTTTTTGTTACTTTGCCATCAGTACCAGTAGATTTCAAATAATAAATTGCTATTTGATCTCCTTGGTTAACTTTTCTGCCGTTAACATTGTTACCAAATTTTAATTCATAGTTTTTATTTTCGTTATATCTTATCTCAAAACTTCTTTCGTTTGGTTTAGATAGATATATTGAAGGTACTCTTGACCACTCATACCATTTATTATCTGCGTTAACTTCTTTTATATAAACAAATATATTAAAATGATCAATAACAGTATTACCTCCTGGTAATAAATTTACACTTTCAAATTTTTCTCCTAATGGATTTATGACTGGATACTCTTGAAGGGTACCTTCATACATTAATTGACTACCAATCGCTGTTAAGGCCTCTGCAGCAGAAGTTAATTTTTCAAATGTCACATCTCTAGTAAACGTAAATGTTTTGCCTTGACTACTAGCAAATGTAAATTTAGGTATTGTATAATACCCAGCAGATAAATCTGAGGTACCATTAATTTGTACTGGTAGTACAGCAGTTTGTTTACCGACAGGTTTATAATCAATTAACTTAACTATACGGTTAATATTTTCATACAACTCAGCATCGTTAAAATTACTCTCTGAACTTGTTTGGTTTAAGTAAAAAAGTAATGTGTGATAGGAATAGGCAATAATATCAACAAGGGCTGAAATGTTACTACCTTCAAAGTTCTGATCTGTAAAACTTATCGTAGTATCATTGTTGATTCTATCGATAATTAAGTCTCTCAGGCTTTGCGCGTCAAAGCCAGTATAAGCATTAGTTGGTAGATTAAATTCCGTAAAGTTCGCCATAATTATGAGTAGTTAAATCCTTGTGTTGTCAATAACCCCGATGCTGTTCCTTTTTTATTATTTAACGACGGGATCGTGATTGAAATGTCAATTTTATATTCATTTTGATTTGGTCTTGCAACCACTGCAACATCGTTTACTATTATACGCGGTTCGTATAAAGCTAACTCTTCATATATTGTTGTTCCAATCGTTGCGCCATTTTCTTTAGATATATTCTCAAATAAGTACTGCTCTATGTCTAAACCAAACAATGGATTAAGGATTTTTTGTCCTTTCTTTGTATTAAAAATATTACTAATAGAGTTATAAATAGCTTTTTCATCATAGTCTATCTTTAAATCTTGTTTATTATTACTAGATCCAACAGGTTTATCTGGAGTCTTAGCATCTAAGCTAATATCTAAATGTAAATCAGCATAGGAATAAGATCGAAAACTATTATTATTCTTCGCATCTTTGAGTATGTCTAATTTTAGCGCCATGTATAATTATTTAATTTAAAATGGCTAAAAACAATAAATAATTTAAATGAGTAAATTCGATAAAATATTTGAGGCGCAAATTGGTAGGTTTGTTAAATCCGGGCCTATTGCTGGTGATTACGTCAAATTTGCAAGTAACTTTAAATCTTCTGATTGGTACTCAAATCTAGATGAAGCTCGTAAAGCTTATGTGGAGGAGATTGTAACTGTTGCCGAAGAAGGAAAACCACTTATGCTTTCGACTATCAAAAAACCAGTATATGAAACTGAGACTACAGATAGTGAAACTCAATTAGCGGACATAGCTGTAGAAATTTCACCAGGGTTTTATGCGCAAAACTTAACTATACCTATAAATTTATTAGAGTTTGATATTTCTTCTGCAGATGCCCGCGGCACTCAGAAGGATCCTACAAATGATCAAAAGAACCCTACTACTTTAAAACCTGAAGTACAAGAAGATTCTGATATCGACGTAGGACAACAAACTAAAGTCCCTGACGGTGACTATAAATTGACTACAGCGAATTACTTAAACGCGTAATTCAAGCATACAAGAATAGAAGTTGATCTCCTGATCTATACACTGACTATTCTGATAAAAGTATCTAGAGACTGTAATTAAACAGTCTCTTTTTTTCTCTTCATTTATAGAAGAGTCATACAAATAATCAAACAACTTCTTAAACAACATATCATAATCGTTGTTAAACAACGATTCATTTTCAATGATATACTTACGTATTTTCATATATTGCTTTTTAGGCAATAGTTCAGATATAATTTCTTTAAAGAAGTTATTAGCATCGAAGTCTCTTTGCTGATTACCATCTGATAAGTGATATTTCTGTAAAGTATTAATACCTTTGCGGAAGTCAGGGTAACAGCTATCTACAATATCCATAAAGTCTGATTTCTTTATAGACATCTCTTCTTTCTTTACAATAGAAATAAGTTTAGCTATATACGCAGATTTCTCATAATTGATATCAATAGTTTGGCACCTACTTTGTAGAGCGGGTATGATCTTATGTTTATAGTTTGCAGTAAGTACAAATCTAGTTAGATCATGATACTCTTCAATTGAGTTACGTAAGGCTTTTTGAGCATCGACAGACAGACCATCACACTCATCAAGTATAATTACTTTTATATCTCCGAACAAACTTTTTGTTTGTGCGAAGTTAAGAACTTTAGTTCTAATGGTATCAATACCGTTTTCATCTGACGCGTTAATATACAAGTACTGACATTTAAGAATATCATTAACAATAACTTTTGCTAAGGTAGTCTTACCAATACCAGGTAACCCAACGAATAAAATATTAGGTACAGTCTTATCCTCTCTTACCTTTTTAAAGTAAGTTAAGATGTTATCATTAACAACAACGTCTTCTAAAGAAGAAGGGCGATATTTCTCGCACCATATGTCAGATATTTCCATTATTTGTCAGTTGAACCAAATCCTGCATCTCCACGATCAGCGTCAGTAACCTTTTCAGACCAACTTACATTAGCAGTAATATGCGGGTATAATACTAATTGCGCGATCTTGCTGCCTGCGGGCAATGTCCATTCAGAATTACTAAAGTTGTAAAGCTTAACTCCTAAGTCACCTCTATAACCATTATCAATAATACCTAGGTGTGGTTGTAAGCTTTTCTTAAAGCCTAGACCACTACGAGGTTCAATCCTAAACCACCAACCCGGTTCTAAATAACCTAACGTTAGACCAACAGGTACAACTGCTGACCCGTTACTCGGTATAGTTACTTCTTCTACACTAGTCAAATCATAACCGGAATCGCTTATATGTGCTCTTTCCGGTAATTTAGCATCCGGGTGTGTTCTAACAAACTCCATTTTTACGCTACTCATAACAATAATATAGTGTAAATAGAGAGTTATTCAAGTAAATAATTTTATGGATGATATTAATCCGGATGATTTAATTTCTCAGTTAAAAGCTATTCCTGCGGATAGTAATAAAATTTCTAGAGCTGTACAACATAGACCAGAGTTAGAAAAGGAGGAAATTGAAAACTTTGTTATACAAAACTCAGCTAAGCTTATACAAGATAGCTTAGAGTTAATTGATAATATGAAGGAGGTTGTTCATCATATGCCTGAGGCAGAGAACATGTCTGCTTTGTCAGAGCTTGTAAAAGCTTCTACAGGCGCGATTGATACTTTAAATAAGATTGTATTACAAGATAAAAAATCTAACACTACCCTTAAAGCTAAAGAAATGGATATAGATTCTAAAAAAGAATTACAACAATCAGATCAAAAACATTCTTTAACTATGAGTAGAGAAGAAGTTATTGCAAACTTACTTAATCATAAAGATGTTATTAATGTAGAAGCTGAAATAAAAGAACCAGACAAGCTTACCTAAGTATGTCTATATTAAACGGTCTGTTGAGAGTCTCTACTTTGTTCTTTAAAATGTCTACTCTTTCTTTAGATCTTTCTACTACAACGTCAAAGACACCTGGTACCATCTTCTGCTTATTACTAACTTTATTTGTAGTTAGCCAAGTAAGTAATTTGTAAGAACCTCCTAAAACAATAGCAATAACTTCATTAACCTCGTCTTGGTTTTCTTTTAGTCTTTTGTAATGGAAGTGATCAGTAACGAGATTTTCTCTATGAGCAGTATCTCCAACATCAGCTGTACTAATTACTTGCTGCATGTTACGTTTGAATATAGCTTCTGCTCTTCTACTAAGACCTAAAATATTTTTACGAGTATCAAACTCTAATTTATCATCAATAATACTATTAAAAGGAAATGGTGTTGGGTCTGAGTCTTCGTCTCCGTAATGCATATATCTGCTTTGAGGGGTTTGATATTGGGAAAATATAAAACCACAACTTTCGGATACCTCTTGTAATAAAGTATCTTCTACATTAACCTTTTCCTTTAATACCTCTTTTACTTTGTGATGGCTTTTTCTGTATTTGTCTAACCACCATGCAATAAACTCTCCATGTTTATCTTCATTTACTATATCAAACGCTGAAGAAATATTAGCTAGCTTTTCATTCACTTCTTGAGTAGTATCTTTAGTAAGCGGTATCTCTCTACCTTCAGTTGTCTCAGCGATTAAGTTACCAGCTGTATTGATAAACATAATAGCGTCTCCATCATCATTAGTTTTTAAAAACTCTCCAGGGTTTAAATTTATTTGTAATCGTTTTAAGTATTTTGTAGCCTTTGGATTTTTTGCAAAAGTTTGTAGGTTAATATTCGCGTTTGCTAATTGCTCCCAAAACGTAGCTTCTGCTGTAATAGGATCAGCTTCGTATTTTACACTATCATAATACTTAGATAGAGCAACAAAATTAATATAACGCTCTATTACTGTGTTAAAGTTTGTATACGCAACATGAAAGTCTACAGTATTGTTTAACTTTATATCTACAACTCTAGGTACTCCTGTTTTTGATGGTATAGCGCTCATTTCGGTTTATCTAATTTTATACATTCAATACTACTATTAAACTCACCTTTCTTTAGCGTAGTAGTATTACTTATTATATACCAAAAGCCTGGTATTTTTTTAGCGAATTCATTTTTAGATCTTAAGTCTATGGTCATATAAACAAATCTATTTGCACTATAGTTTATATTACCTGGAGTATCAAATGTAGCTTTTGTTAAACTAGAAAGGAATTGTTTTTGCAATTCGATAGTACCTAAATGTCTAGTTGAGCTTTCATCTGAAAGTGCGAATATTTTATTTTTAATATTATAATCACTATTATTATCAATATTAATCTTATTATCTGAGCCTCCAGGTAATGCTTCTAACCCTGTTATTTGTTCTACCCGATCTATAATTCCTTGATCGCTGTGAAATGTAAATTCTTTACCTAGGATATCAAACTGTATAACTTCATTTTTGGCTAGTTTATTTACCGTACTATCTGGTTGTATTTCTTTTAATTTTATATCTTGTAAATCTAATGGAATATAACTAAAAGATCTACCAAACAAATCTACTGTCTCGTTATTAGTATATTCTTGCTGTAAGTCATTTGTTTGTATTTTAAAGATTGCAGCTAAACTACTTGATATTTTAATATTCTTATTTTCTTTTTTATATAAATCCTTAATATGTTTTTTAAGAGATTTCAGCTGGAATTTGCCGTTATAGTATGTGAGTATACCAGAGCCTTCGTCACTTGTAACATATGAAGATAATATTTGAGACATACCAGTTAACGCTGAAGTATTTGCTGGTAATGTGTAGTACAAATTACCTATTCCGTAATCCCAGTTTTCAGTATCAACGATATCCTTTTGTTCTGTAAATGTTTCTAGTAAATGTTTTAATGCCCGCCCAGCGTTAACTTTTTGTTCTCCATATTGGTTGATTCTGGTCTTTTCGTTTAATAAATCTGTACTCCAACTCTGTCTTTTATATTTTAAATGATTAAAAATAACATCAACAAAATAATAAGCAGTTTGTCTACTGCCACCTTGTACAGTGTTTATTTTATTTTTAACTACGAATAATTTATCTACTAAAGTAATATTTTTATTTTGCCCAGATATAAATGTTATTTTTAATTTTAAAAATAACTTACCATCTCCATATTCATTGACATTAGAAATTGGAGATTTTAAGTCTAACTTATTGAGTACATCCATATTACTCTGATTACCAGTAGTAAGTGTACCCATTAAAAAGGGAGATGTATGATATGTCTCAAAACTGACACTTTCAAAACTATTAGAGTCTATAAACCTACCTTCACCTTTAGAATTGAAAAGAACTGCAACTACTTTATATTCTGTACTATTAGCGTTAACTGTAACAGCTAATTCTTTTTTTGCTAAAACTTTTGATGTTGCAGGGGTTGTCATGCAGTTAGGTTTTTAAGTTCTTGTAAAACTACATTAACAAAATCTGGTTTAATTATTTTGTATACTGCTCCTAACTCTGGATTATTAATAGGGTTATAAACTTTGTTTGTTAAACAGATTAACCACCATAAATCTTGATTACCATATATTTCATGAGATAAAGCAGTCCATGGTTTGTAACTATTAATTCTATATTCTACATAAATTTCTGACTGTAGATCATCAGGTATAGATACTTTCTTTATAATATTATAGAAAAAATACTTATCGTTTTTTGCTAACTTAAAAATATTCTCATAACGAGTATCTTCTAGATTAGGTAATTCCGTTACGTTGTTTTGGTATTTTTCTATATCAGTAATCATTTTATTCTTCTGTTACAACTACATTAGTGCTAAATGCATCGTAGTATAAGTTTTGTGTTTCGGGTACTAAGCTTTGTATAGTTAAATTAACTTCATAACCTTCTGGTATTACAACTTGGCTAGGTTTATCGTCTATAAAATTATTTATAGTTTTATTTCGTCTCACACCAATCATTTTTATTTCTAGATTGCTAATATAACTCCATCTATAACTAAACACACCAGGTAATAAAGCTCTATAGATTACAGGGGGTACGTAAGTAATTTTATTAATTCTGTTAGGTAGGTTTTGATATAATAACAAATAGATTAGTCTAAAGTTTGTTTCAAATCCACCATACTCTGCATCTTTAGTATTATCTAAAAAGAATGAAATATTGTGACTAGGACCATCTCCGTAAGTAAATGATTTACTATAATCTATACCTACCCCTGGTCCTATTTTCCCAAATACATCAGTTTTTAAAAAGGAACCAGCTGCGTCTCCAACCAAACTTTTTAAATCTGTACCAGCTGCATCTCCCCAATTGTTACCAATCTTTTTGTAATCATTTTCTAAGTAGGGTAGATTGTATTTAAACTTTGTTCTTCTAACCCCGTATAGGTTCTCATATGCTTTAAGATGTCGCGGCATTTCACCAATATCTGAATCTCCAAACACTCTTTGACCCTCTTTTACTAGTTTATCTACATTATTCGCGACAGCCTCAATAGCGTTTTCTGTTAAAGATGTAATGCTTTCTCCAAATCCTGCCATTTCAGTTATAGAGCTAAGAGCAGCTCCTGCACCAGTCGCAGCGTTATCTAAAACTTGTAGAGCAACATTTAAGTTACTAAAAAAAGCTGGAACAACAACTCTATACTCTTCTAATTGAACTGCAGGAGTATTCTTTCTACCCTCACTATTTCTACTTGTTTTAGTCCATTTGAAGTCATTAACAACATCTATTGGCTTTCCTGTTTCAGTTGGTACTAATAAGTCACTTTTAGATTCATTTACATTAAATGCTCCTACAACCTTACCTAGACCGTTAAGGTCTCCTGTAACACTACCGGTATCTTTTTGAAAGTTAAAAAGTTTAGTATTCATATTATTGATTTAGCATGGATGCTGCTGTAGGCATTTGTACTTCAAATGTTGTATTGTTTTGTATTGAATTTTGTTGTATGTTTTGTTCAACTCCTCGTGGGTTAAAACCATCTTGATTTTTTGTAGGTACCGGAATTAATCCTGGTATGGGTGGTTCGTTGATCTTGTTCTGTTCTTTTTTGCCACTATCTCTCCATCTCTCAAATGGAATCGGAGTTTGAGTAGTACCTTTATAATCTAAGTAAGCGCGATATTCATCTTCTGTCGTTCCGTATTTGCTCGCCTTTCTTTTTACAAGATCGTCTAGAAAGGTTTTATTATATTGTCTAGCTTTTTCTGACAATCGAGCAGATTCCTCCTCCTTGGCTTTTTGGTCATCTGGATCGTCAGTTAGACCTATATATGATAATGCTTTTTGTATAGGGTAAATAACAAAATCTTTAAACAGTTCTACTATAGGTGTTAATAGTATCTCTCCTATATTTGAAAGTTTCCCTATCATACCATCAGGGTGGTCGCTAAACAGTATATCCAAAGTTATCATTATAGTGTCAAACTGAGTTTTCACAGCTGCAGCTATAGTTTGAAACATATGAGTAAATCCATAAAAGGCGCGACCTAATACTCCTTTCTCTGAAATACTCTCTGCCATAGCTTCTGCATTTTTTGAAAACGATCCAACAAATATCATTTTGAACGCTTCAAAAGCTTCCATTACTAATGTTAGCGGTAATGCAAACTTTTTCAGTACTCCAATTACTTTTCCGAATCCACCGCCACCTGAAATTTTCTTTATAGAGTTAAAGAGTGGGGCAAAGAACTTACTTAATTTAAAGTTCTTTACTGCGTTAGTAATAGATTTACCAAATCCTTTGACTGTGTCAATTGTACTATCAATCCATTTTGCTAGTTTAGGAAATTTAGCTTGAAATCCTTTCCATATTTTACCTGTAAATTTAGATATACGAGTTTTTAATTTTTCAAACAGCTTGGGTAAACTTTTGAGAGCTTCTCTTATTGCAATGAAAGGTTTTAAAATTACCATGGTTACACCCGACCATGTTTCCTCAAGCTTTTCCTTTATCGCCATCACTGCCCCAGCTACGATTGCTCCTGCGACAAATATTGAACCGGCATCTTTATCTACCTTTTCTTCTTTCTTTTTTCCCTCTTCTGTTTGTTCGTCTGTAGGGTCTGCTTCTTTTTCTGTTTTACTAAGCATACCTACATTTGCATCTTCTGTACCTAGACCAGTAGGCTTAAATTTATCGTTCAGAAAATAATAGATTAAATCTATAGTGTTTGCGATGCGCATGAGAGGGGTGGTTTGTTGTTCTGACTCTGTCGCGGTTACTGCATTTTGTCTTGCAGTTTCGTCTTGACTACTACGTAGATCTCCGATTTTGCTCGCCACATCAGTTAGACTACTAGTAAGTTTGTTCAATTTCCTAGAAATAGTATTCTCAAGATTGACTATATCTTGAGCGGCCGCCATAGTACTATTAGGATCACTATTACCTAATACATTTTGTATAGCGTTTTCAACACTAACCTTTATACCTAGTTCTGCTGCTGCACTTAGATCAACCGCTTCTGCCATATAATTATTTAATTATCAGGCAAAGAAAACGCGGGCATCTAACTCTAAGTTCCGAACTTCTTGTACAGATTTTAAAGAAGAATCAATATGTTTTTGTAAAATACTAATCTTAGACATATCAAGATGTTTATATAGTACCTCTGATGTAGGTATATCTGAGACTTCGAGCTCGGTACCATCGAAGCTAATTTTCTTGAGAAAACGAAAGGTTAAGTAAAATAAAGCGTCAACTGTCTCTAGATTATCTGTTTTATTCAAGATATATTTTAAGAAAGCTAAATCTTTAGTTATAGTAGGTAATTCAAACTCAAAATTAAAGTCTACACCATTAATTTTAACGCTAGTGTCTTCAATGTTAATAAGTTCGAATGTATGTTCTAGTTTTTCTTCTCTTAAATCGTTATGCCATGTATATAATACATACAATTTATCAATATAACTCAAATCTCCGTTTACTTCTTTTCGGACATGATTATTAATAAACTGTAGGAATTTTAAGGTCGCTTCTACCTCATTTTTGTATTTTGTGGCGAATTGTTCAAATTTTGATTGTACTTCCAAATTAATCTTATTAATTTGAAGAGCTTGTTCACTAATGGGTAAAGTGATATTAAGCTTACTAAGCTCGTTAAGTTTCTGAATTATTGCGCTCATTTAAAAGTTTGACTCCGGTTTTAACGTAATGTTTTATTTCATGCGGAGTAAGTTTACTAAATGTTTCATAAGTAAAATTAAACTCTTTCATTAGAAATAATTGTTCCTGTACTAAGTGTTTGTAAGATGTAACAAACGATAGGTATATTACATTAATTATTAAATCAATGTTCAAGAAAAATCTACTTTGGACTTTACCTACAGAATAAACATATACATTTTGTAATTCATCTATATATTTATTAATAGTTGGTTTTAGCTCTGTATATGTAGTTATTGGTATAACATTATAATCGTTTATAGAATTGAATACATGTTCTTCTTCGCCATATATAATCTTTTTAATACAATGCATAGAGGAGCATGTATTATCAATAATATCAGGATAACTAATTACATATTCAAAATCATCAATAAAATATGATTCAGATTTTTTCGTAGGAAGGTTCGTAAGAAAGTTTTCTTTAAAAATAACTACTTCATTTTGATCGTAATTAATCTTTATATTTGACGTTTCTTCTACGTATCTTTCTGTTCTAATAAAATGTAATATATCTAATATATTATTAGAACCACATAGGTTTATAATATATTCTAATATTTTATTATGAAGTTTGTTTTCGTAGAGAAACGTTAACTTAGTTACATCATTATAACTTACCATCTATAGGAGTAATTACATCATATGTAGAAAATCTCCATTTTACAGCTACGGAACCAATATCTGCGTCACTTTCATACTGAGCTACACTCGCATCAACAATGTTATACGGTATACAGTCTCTATATTTGTATATTTTTCGTACTACAGGAGAACCACCAGACGTACCGAATAAAACTGAACCAAATGTCTTTTTTCTAGTTGTAAGCTGTTCTTTAGCAATAAAATATATATCTACATCTGTTGTAAGATCTAAATCGTCAAAATTACCATGAACACTGTAAAGTTGTATCCACGGTCTAATAATAGTATCAACGAAACTTATATTTGACTCAGAGAAAGCAATATCTAAATCATTATCTGGATATGCGCGCTGATCCATAAAAGGTCCAACTGGTAGTAAACCATTAGGGTATTCTTCTCCTCTATTATTTACCCCTAACGTTTCTGTAGTAAGATCTACACCAGTAGCGAGATACATATACTCATTCCCGGTTATATACTTTTCATATACTCCCTTAGCTTTATCAATTCCGGGAGAGTTTCTTGTAATACCTAGGCTTTTTTGATTTGAGTCTGTAAGAGCCGCGGGTAAGCTATTAAGTTTAACCAGGAAGAAATTACGGGCCGCAGGATAAGTCGGGAAGTCCTGCAATAGCTCGAAAAATGATTCTCTTAAATTTTGCTTATCAAGAGATGGCAGCTTTACACTCATGTAATTATTTATATTAAAACAAAAAAAGCCCTCTCATAGAGAGGGCTTAATGTGTGAAATAATATTAACCTAAAACAGCACCAGCTAACTTACCGATAGCGTTTACTGCTGTGTTGAGCTCATTGTCTCTCCTATAGAACTGATAAGCGAACGTAAGACTAACGGTTAGAACTTCTCCACTACCTATCATTGAATAAGTGATATCACCAGCTTGTACAGGAAAAACACCAAATAGCTTATATGTACGCAATACTTCGAACTGAGTATCTAATTGAGCTAAAGTGATGGTGCTATTGTTATGAATAACACCATCACCTGTAGAAGTCTCATCATTGAATGTTTCTGTAATCCAATTTTCTAAAGCAACACGAGAATTAGTTGTTGCGTCACAATAGAAGTCGATACCAAAACCATCGCTGTTATTATATGATACTGTACCGGGTATTCTAAAGGTGAAACCGTTGTAAGGCACCTCTTTAGGAGAGATCTGCTTACCGGGGAGTACGGCCGCGGTTGCGTATACTAAGTCATCCTCAGTAAATACGGGTACACCTTTGTTAGAGACATCTAGTACACGAAACTGAAAGTCTCGGGTGAAGTCTCTTGTTTGAGCTACCTTATAAAAGTCCTGTATAGTTTGTTTAATATCAGCCATGATGTTTTAATTATTTAGGGTTTACTTATTATTATTGACCTACGATTTCTTCAAAATTAACATCTGTGTTAACAGCGTAGAAATTAACTAGTATAAACTCTGCAGCGCGAACTGGTTTCAAGTAGATGTCTACTTTTAACTCATTCTGGTCAATAACACTAGCAGGATTATTTCTTTCATCACAAACAATAAGGTAATCATAAACCCCTTCTGTTTGTTTTGCGTTTTCGAACATCGGTGTTAACGTATTAACAAGTCTGTTCCTTGTTAAGAATGTATTAGGTTCAAATACAAAGAATTTCAACGTCTCTCTTGTTCTCTTCTCAAGATCAAGAAACAATCGACGTACATTAACTCTATCAAAGGCAGTTGGTTTACGTTGTAAGGTCTTTTGACCAAATATAACAATACCTTCTGCTGGGAATTGAGTAACTGGGTTAACTGCAATTCTATATAATTGATCTCTTTGACGTTGAGTTGGGCTTATTGCGATGTCATTTACCCCTGTAACAATACCTCTATTGAAACCAGCTGGTGCATACCAAGGAGCAAAATTAGCGTCGTTACGAGCATATATCTTAGCAGCAACTCCAGAGAATGGAATCCATACCTGACTGTCGCTAACTCCGTCGTATACTTTAGCCCAGTTACCGTAAGTAGTAGCAAAGTTACTATTTGCAGAACCAAATTGGTGACGTAACGGCCAATATACATGCTGACTAAAGTTTTTAGATTTATCATCTAATACTTTACCAGTAGAACCTTGTACAACGAGTGGTTTTAATACATCAGCAATAAAGATATGATCTTTTCTAGTTGCAGCTGCAAATGCTTCAAACTTATTAAAGATTGTTCTGTAATTGTCTCTTAAATCGATACCAGTTTCAGATGCACTAACAGACATATTATCATTTGTAGTGCTCCAGTCTGATACATCAACAAAAGCTGTATCATCATAAGCACTATTAGACTGAGTTTTACTTACTCCGAAAATTGTACCTAGACCAGCTTCAATACTCACATCAATTGGTAGTAAGTCTACATTAGAGGCAATATTGAATACTCTATCTAATTTATCAGGAATACTACCTGTGTTTTTAGTAGAGTTATTATTAACATCAGAAAAAGCTCCGAATGATTGTAACGCGGCATCTTCTTTAAACCCGACAACCCCACTTTGATTAGCGTAAATTGCTTTTGCAACTTGTGCGTTATCATGATTACCAGGAGCCCTGAAGAACTTAGTAGGAGCATCTCCACTAGTAGAAGTCCAGTCTCCTAAATCTTTCGAAAGTTTAGGGTTAACTAAAATCTTAACATTAGGAGAACCAGCATCCTGATCTCCTAGGAAGAATGATTTTCTACTACCTCCATTTTCGTTTTGAATTTTAGCAAAGGAATTAAGTGAACCAGAAAATCCTTCTGCTAAAAAGTTGGTTAGTTCTAAATCTGTATTTGCAAAAGGTGTAATTCTTACTTTGAATAAACCTATTGACAATGTGTCAATAAATTGACCACCATCAAGATCAAATTTAGATATTGTTTCTAATGATTTACTTACACTCCCTTTATCCTCTGTATTTGCTGAACTAAGAGGGAATGAATAACGAGATGTAGGCACTGTAGCTAACCCAGTCGGTGTTTTAGAACCAGCGCTAGTAGCGGATCTAACAGCTTTAATTGAATCGTAATTTGATGCAGGAGATAAGCTGTTATTATCTGTACTTGCTACATAATAACCTTCGAAGTTATTATTAACTGAGAACTTAGTTTTGTTGAGTATAATTAAACCAGATTTACCTAATTTCGCTGGAGTACCGTCATAAGAGGCTAAAAATGTAGTTTCGTTCCATGTAATGTCTTCATTAACAGCTGCGTTATACTGAGATTGTGTTAACTCTACATTATGAGGATTACCAAAAGCAAAATAATCATAACCAGATACAACTGTAGCAGCAGTCTCCGGGACAGCCCCAGATACAACTGCAGAGGCTAAAATTGTAAGTTCACTGCCAGCTGCATTAGCTTTTAAAGCAGTTAACTGATTGGTCCCTGTATCACCAGTACCAGCAACTAATGCCGCGGTACCATTACCTGCATAAACTGCTGAACCGGAAACTGTAACATATTGAATATTATTATTACCATCTTGAGCAACAACTTCAGCTATAAAAGGACTAGTACCGGATTTTGCTCCTAGATTACCGCTTTGAGCGCCTACATTACCACCACCGGCAGCTAAAGTAACAGTACCATTAACATTAATATCAGTAATGGTTGTAGTTGATTGAACTTTAACCGGGAATACTAATGCGCTATATTTTTCAGTTGTTTGTCCGTCAGCTTCACCATACGGCAATCTCGAGACAAGTACATTTGCATCACTCTCAAAAACTTGTCTTGTAGAATGATAAAAATATCTTTCAGCTGCATTTGTTGGCTTGCCGTAAATTTCTTCAAACTCGGTAAATGTTCCAACATTAAAAATTTCGTCAACAGGGCCTTGATTCGCAAAGCCTGCAATAAAAACGCTTGTTCCAACGGGTGCAGCAGGCCGTTGTGTTAAGTCGATTTCTCGGATTTCAACTCCAGGTGATTGTATAGTTCTTCTACTCATAGTAAACCTTTACAATTATTTATTGTATCTCAGCCCAAAAAAGTAGTTGATTAGGTAAATTACATACTATAATATAAATAGATGAAAGGTATCATTCTAGCTGGAGGTACAGGGTCAAGAGTTTTCCCGTCAACTAAAGTAGTATCTAAGCAACTTCTTCCGGTTTACGACAAACCGACAATATATTACCCACTATCTACTCTCATAAAATTAGGTATTAAGGATGTAATGGTGATTACTAATGCCACATCACTCTCTCCTTTAATGTCTTTATTTCAACAATCAAATGAGTGGGGTTATGATAATAAACCATATCTCGGAATTAATTTTACTTTTAAAGTTCAAACATCTCCGAAAGGTATCGCAGAGGCCCTTATTATAGCCGAAGAATGGCAAGGCCAAGATGATGTATGTTTAATTTTAGGTGATAATATTTTCACAGGTATAGAACCATTTACAGAAGATACAGTAGGTTGTGGAGCGCATGTAGTAGGTTATAGGGTTTCTAATCCTAGAGACTACGGAGTAATAGAGACCGGTATTGCACAGCCTCATAATCGAAAAGTTGTAAAATCCATCGAAGAAAAACCAGAAGATCCGAAAAGTAATATTGCTGCGACCGGTATATATTTTTATGATAATACTGCAGGAACTCGAGCTAGAGATTTAACTCCATCTTCCCGAGGTGAACTAGAAATTACTGATTTGAATAAAAGCTATTTAAACACTAACTCGTTGTGTTATAGGGAGTTAGATAGTAACTACGCTTGGTTTGATACTGGTAATCCTGACGATTTATTTGCGGCTTCTATGTATGTTAAATCTATTCAAGACAGAACACAAACTATGATTGGTTGTATAGAAGGAGAAGCGTACAAACAAGGTTTTATAACTCACGAGGAATTTATAAAAATTAAAGATGATATGCCTAGTTGTAGTTATAAGACGAATATGGTAATGAGTTATTGTCTTGATTAGATCAACTTTGCCTCTATACGAGTAAATTCGAAACTTGCAGATGCTCCAATTTCCTC
>Ga0181420_1000186_pt1 | contig 24435 bp, 19 predicted proteins | sample 43SPOviralmetaG_FD_130145 | JGI IMG/M metagenome (GOLD analysis project Ga0181420, IMG submission 130145) | Marine viral communities from the oligotrophic San Pedro Time Series (SPOT) site, San Pedro Channel, CA, USA - 43 SPOT_SRF_2013-05-22 | ecosystem: Environmental > Aquatic > Marine > Strait... | reverse complement strand
TTTTCTTTTAATTGATCTGATACCTTATGTTCAAATCCACTTCTATAACCATGTTTAATTGCATTTGCACGCAATTTTGATTTTGATCTCCATGCCATGTATAACTCTTTATTTAATTAACTATTACGGGAAGTCTATAGCTTCACCCAAATATCCAACCCAGCCATCATCATTTCTTTTAGTTAATACAATTGAATGTTTTGCTGCTAATAGATATGGAGCATTATCACTGCCCGGATAGATTAGATCTCCCGATCCAGGATATACTTTAACAACAACACTTGAAATATTATGTACTGTTACTGTTGTTCCTACTGGAAGTTGTGCAACTGGATATACTATTACTCCTTTATTGGCATCATCATTATCAACAAAATAATTTCCTGCTAAAGATGCTAAAGTAGTAGTTAATGTAGTTGCACCACCTTGATCTGATCCAGCTGCCGTTCTTTCTGCAACTGCAGTTTTATAATGCATTGCTCGTATAAATCCACTACCACTATAATTTCCTGAAGCTGTTATATTTGCATTCTGATTAACTCGGAATGTTTCATCAGTATTACCAGCTTTAAGAACTATATTTCCAGCATCAGATCTTAATATTAGATCATCACCTTGGCCCCCTGCTAAAATATTATTACCGCCGGTAGTTCCATTATCTTTAAATTCTATCAATGCTTGATCATCACCAGATTCAAGTTGTACCAAAACATTTTCTGTTGCATGATATATTTGCAAGCCTGGCTGGCCGGCATCTTCTCTATTTATTACTACTTCTTTGGCATATACATTACCACTTGCAGATATATTTCCTTTAACTTGCAATGCATGCTCTGGATTGATACCATCTGGTCCAATGGACATTGACATTGCTGTAATTGTTTTACTTGAACTTATATTACCTGAGGCTGTTAAATGACTAGAAGCGCCGTTAAGCTTAAGTCGTCTATTAATATTTACACCATCATCTGAATCTGGTCCGGACTTGATACTTATAACTTCAGTATCATTATATCCAAGTTGTAATGTATTACCATCATCATAAATTCTAGCAACGTTATCATTAGTAGTACCATTAGAATTATCACCTGATGCTCCAAAGAAAATACTAGTCGAACCATCTGCAGATTGTGGTATTCTTAAAGTATGAGTAAATATCCTATTACTTGCACTTATATTTCCATAAACTTCCAATGCATGTCTTGATGATGTTGCAGATCCAATTGACATTGTCGCTGATGTAATTGTTCCACTTGAACTTATATTAAATGAAGTTGTTACTGGAGCATTTAAATTTATTCCTGAACTATCTCTTGCTTCTATTATTGTTTTTGCACCAGTACTTCCTACTACTATACCTCCTGCAAATTGTAATGCTTGTGCATCAACTAAAGTTACACCAGCTGCACTAAGTTTGGCTGATGCTCCATATATATCACCACTTGCGGAAATATTTCCTTTAACTTGCAATGCATGCTCTGGATTAGTTTCTCCATGACCATGTCCGATGGACATTGTCGCTGCTATTACCAATCCACTTGCACTCACATTACTTGCTGTTATGTTACCACTAATAGATACTTCTTCTGATATTGTCAATGTTGCGCCTGCTAAATTGGCTGCCAATATATTACCACTTGCAGATATATTACCTGAAGATGTTATATGGCTTGATGCAAATATATCTCCAACTACATGTAATTGTGAACTTGAAACTACATTTGTTCCTATACCAATTTTACCATTTCCATCTATTACAAAATCATCTTCACTTGTACCTACTCCCATGACAAAATGATTCAATGTATTACTAGTTACATCATTCCGCATTGTAAACAATGTTGAACCATCTGAACCCATAAATTTTACTTGAGCATCACCACTCGGTGAATTACTTTGAAATTTAAGTAATGGATGTTCTTGAGTAAATAGAACAGATCCTGATACTGAAAATCTTTCTGTTGGAGTTAGATATCCAATACCTACTGTCCCAGATGAACTTAATACTAATTGTTCTTCAAATGATACATGTCCATTTGGCCTTGTTGAGTCAGCGCCTATTGTTAATACACTACCTGAATTATTATCTACAGCTGCTCTAAAAAATGCTACTGTCGATCCTGATGAATTTTGCATTATAATTTGCGGATCACCTAGTGAAGATGTTGGAGTTAATATTAATTTAGGATGTAAATTGGAAATCTGAACTTGCAAAAATGATCCAGTCATTGCTGATATATTTTTACTTGAACTTATATTATACGATGATGTTATATTCCCATATAAGTGAAGAGGTACAGCGCCTGAACCAACTCCGAGATTCATAATATTGTTACTAGAATATTGTGCAAATGATTTATTATTTGAATAATATACATTTCCATAAATATTACCACTTGCGGATATATTACCTGATGCTGTTATATTATTTAATTCTGCTGGTCCTCCTACATAATGACTAGCTGAAACTGTACTAGCGGACACATATCCAAATGATCCAGTAGCTGCATCATCAAGAAAAATACTACCACTAACATAGATAGATCCGGTGAACGTATGTGTATCAGCTGAATCATTTCCAAATCTAGATGAACCACTTTTAAATAAAACTGATTCTGTAACAGATGATATTATCAGAGACGATGCTACAATGTTTCCGGATGCACTTATATTACCATCAAAATGGACGGTATTACCTTCATACGGCTGTATATTATTTACATGTAATCTAGAACTCATAATCTTTTCGCTTTTATATAAATATCCTTAATAGTCCCATCTCACTACAAAATTCATATCAACATCGCTACGTTTTTGTATTGGCTGGGCACATTTGCCTATAGCTAATAGTCTTGCATCATCATCATATAAACCAATTGTAGTTACATATGGTAATGCGGTTCCGGAAACGAACATTCTTTTACGAAACTCTCCTGGTAATGTATTTGAATCATTTGCGGTACAGACATCTCCAGATGTTGGTGGAGTATATGTTGCAGTTGGATTCATAGGCACATTACATAAATCAGCAGGCACACGTACAAATGCTTGATTTTCATAAATTGTATGTTGTCCTTTATATTTGACATCCCAATTTTCAGAAGATCCAGTATCTCCAAAAGTACCTGAACCAGTATTGTATTTAGGCATTGGTGATGAAACAACCATTTGGCCATTTCTATAAAATACATTTCCTGCTACATTTGTTTGAAATAGAGATCCTGATACATAATCTCTACCTGCTAATGATGTTATTGCTGTTTGATTAAGACCGTATGCATACATTCGTATTTCACTTAAATAATATTCATGTGGAGATCTTCTTTCACCAATTATCAATGTTCCTTCATCTAGGATAGTACCTGGATCAAATACTGTACCCCAAACATAAACAGTAGCTCCGGAATCGATTCTAAAAGTGGCTCCGGCGTTTATTGTTAAATCACCATAAATATTAATTGTAACTCCAGCCTGGACTGTCCATAATCCAGTAACTGTAATATCTCCATCATCTGGATCTGAATTGTAAAATGATGACGGATTTGTTGTTGATGTAAGTCTTTTAATAACTTTTGGTAAAAACATACGTAAAGTATTTGGAGAACCTATCATTATATCCATATCATTAGCAGTTGTTCCTGTCGGTAACGAACCAGTCTGTCCTTTTTGATATCCATTAATCCACATTTTACATACTGAACCTGAATTACGTACTAATACATGATCCCATGAATTTGATAACATTGATCCACTAACAGTATTCTTTGAAGCAGTTATATGTAATTCATTACTACCATCACTTGATCTGAAATGATATGTTGTTTCATTACTATTTTTGTCTGATTCTACACCTATCATAAAAGGTGTTTTAGCCTTTTTCCATGTTTGAGTTACATCTGGAACATGAAAATTCTTATCACGTGTTTTTAAAGTCTTTGTACTTTTCTTTGTTAAATGTACTTCTGGTGTTCTAGGCTTTTTTGCCGGCCTTCCCTTGCCTGGATGATGTGGATGTCCATGATCATGTACTGCAATATGTTTAGGTGTTGTTTTACTTCGTTCCCATGTAGTTGTTTCATCTAAAAATGTTTCAACAGTAGTACCATATTTAGTTATTATATGTCTAGCAGAAGATCCAGTAATATTTTTTTTAATCCAAAAACATATTGTCCAATCATCACAACGATTAAATCTATTAAATTCTTTACTATGTGCGACACGTATATATGATTTAGAACTAGAAAAATATGAAGACAACCCAGCTCTTCTATCAAAAGAGCCTGTTGTAATAATACCATGGAGAGAAGCTTGTGTATATTCAGATCCGGCTTGTCTAGTTGCTTGACCTACCTTATAATCTAAAGCATATTTATAAGTTCCTAAATATGCAACATCTCTAAATTGACGATATACTTCATTAAAACTCATATGAAATATAGAATCACTTGAAGATGCAAAACTTGATGTTATGACTAATGGATCACGTAGATTACCTAATGCATCATCTTCTAGTGTATAACTAATATCTCCTAAAGAAAAAGAACCAGTTAAAGATCCTGGTTTTATTTTTTCACCTACTTGAAAATATGGCATTGTTAATATAGATGCCGAATACCATAATTTTTTTTCTACTGTATCTGCATTACTATGTTCTTGCGTACGCGCTGGATCATATGGATGTCTATAATATTTATGATCAATAGTTTTCCATACAACAGATTTTGCAGTTTGATCTTCTGAATTTCTTGCAAATTTTAATGTAGTCTCTCCTAATGGTTCAGGATAACTTAAATACAATGCATTATGACGAACATAACCTGATGACGTACCTACCCACCCTTCTCTAAAGATGTCGTAATTTTTGTACGCTTTAAATGGTCTCTGGTGGACGTCATTTTTTCGTATTGGTTGAAAAACTGATGGTTCAATAGGCATATCATATCGTTTATTTTATTTAAAAGTCTAATTTAACTTTAATAAGTGCTTCCCTAGTAAAGTTTTTCAATAATGGCTGACTTAGTTTTGCAACTGCTAACATTTCACGTCTTTCATTAAACATACCTACAGTTGTTACATATACTTGCGGATCATCTACAAATGTTGAAAATGCTAACTCACCTAACGAACCTGTTACAAATGATGGATTATTTGAATAATTATATTCTGCATTTTTTACCCTAACAAAGTAATAAGTTGATTTTACTTGTTCTGATGATCTTGCTTGGATACCTCCATTAACAGTATTGCCGGTCAACATATTTGAACTTGATAATGATGTAAATAATTTTAAATAATTTTTTCCTTGTACTTGTGAACCTGTAACAGTTCCAAATCCTGCACCAGGAAATATTGTTCCATTATTATCTAATACATCTGCATTTAAAATTGCAACCCCATGTTGTGGATATAATAATCCATAATAAGTTGGCGAAGTTGAATTAAATATAGTTGTTCCACCATCTAATGAACCAGAAATTAAATTATAAATTTGTCCTGATTCTCCAACTGTTGCTGGTGCTGTCGATGAATCATCAATAATTTGTAAATATCTACCTGATCCGTCTACTAATACATTTGAACCGGTATGTTGATCCAAAGCAGCTACATTATTTTGTTCATTAAGTAAAGCACCTCCTGCATTATAATTTGAACCTGATAATACAGCTAATGTTAATTCAAAATTACCTGGATCTAATTTTTCTCGCATTCTAGCACGATTAAAATTTAATATATAAATATGATCTGTATCTACACCATTAATGGTAAACTTTTTATCATTAGGAGCTAGTAACAATTGTGCATATTGTTTATAAATTGCTCTTGATGGAGTATCATTATTTAAATTACCTGTTATATCTCTAGAACCAGAACCTCCAATGTTTCCATATGCAATAGATAATTCTTCTCTTGCATTAACTTCTGTAGCAGGGTCACCTGTTGAAAAGATATCTTGATAATATGTTTGTTGGACAGCAGTTAAATTTCCATTTGTAAACATATTAACAAGACTTCCAGTATTACCTGCAAACAATCCTCTTGTTACTGTTTCTACATTGTTAGGCAAGACATCATTGGTTGAATCAAATTGTGTAAAGATTCTACCTAATCTTGCTCGTTGTGCTGCGGCATCTCTTTCTCGTAAGATTTGTTCCGCCATTTGCCTTGCTAATTGTTCTATTTGACCACGGCCACCAGCTGGAGATGTATTAGGTCTCGCTGTTGCAAATCTTCCTGGTCTTGCCGATACTCGTCTACTATATACTGCCATATTATTTACCTGCTTTTATTATATTTATCTAGCCATTCCTACTGTTGTTACTTGAACTTTTCTAACCGTAACGGTTACAGTAGTTCTTCCACCGGTTTCATTACCTATAAGTAATATTGTAGTTTGTCTATCTGTGTTTAAATGTTCTTTACCTGTTACTTCAAATTCCATTCCTGATACTGTAACAGATTGTGCTGCTTCTGAATCTCCTATAAATTGTGGAACTGAGGCTGCCGATGCTCCTGCCCTTCTTGTTGCAACTATATCACATACGTCTGAATCTGCTAAAATTGCAGTATATCCAAATCTTCTATTACCTCCACTAAAATTAACTGTATTAGGTCTAATTACTGTACTTTCATTAGCTTCTAATTCAATTGCTGATTGTGCTACTCTAACTACTGGAATACGTGCAGTTCCTTGTGGTAATGTAACTAATTTATATTTTAACATTTGTGTTTCATCAGGTAAAGCTTCTACTACTGGCATATTTTCAATTGCCGAGCCATAATATGCTGTTCCTAATGGATGTTCTGGATTATATAGATCATAATCTATTTCGTCGTCTGCTAAAGCGAATTGAGTGATTCTAAATTCATCTCTTCCTCTTGCTAACAATTCTCTACCTTTTTTAGTAAGAATTGCATCTACTGTAATTGTTGCGTTATTTAAATATCCCATAGTATTCCCTTCTTTTTAATAAATATGCTTCTCATTGAAAATCATTAATAATTCTATCTAACAATTAAATTACCAGCTCTTCCTTCATCAGGTTCATCAGTATAAATTAATTGATTTGGATTAACAGCATACACTTCAATAACTGGTCTATTGTCTATAGCTGCTATTGTTGTAACTGAATTCACTGCTGGACCTGTTAATTGACATCCTTGATACATTAAATTATTTGTTTGTTCAAAAAAGTCATCCATATGATCTGCATCTACTAATGAACTACTGAAAAAATCACCTGGATAAGATGCAGCAGATTGACTAATAAATTTAACCATTTCTCTACCAATCTTAGTAACCTTTGAACCAGTTCCATAATGAAACACTTGTTTTCTAAATATTCTACTAGGTCTTTGTGTTGTTATTTCAGCATCAAATGATGGATGATGTAATAGCTTTTTAATCTTTTGTGTACATTCTATATGATCTATACTAGCTGTTGCTTGATGAAGACCTCTTCCTTTTATAATAGTTGTTCCTCCTCCTGCTGTTGGTCCGCCTATTTCAGTCATACTTGCACTAGTATGATATAATTCAAATGTTACATGTGTTCTTGGTTCTACATGTACATTAAAAAATGAATGAGATATAAACAATGGTAATTCTAAACCTCGTTGAATTATTTTAGAACCAGGATTATCTGCAGGAGCTCCAGCGGTTAAAGCATGAAGAAAATAATCCATTGTAATTTCTTTAAATGCTGTTAATGGTTGAGCAGATACTGTTTTACCTTTTGGTTGATCATTTGGCATATCTTGACTATCAAATCCTTGTGGCACTATATCATTGATTTGAGCATAGTAACTATCCCTAGTTGTTCCAACAGCAAGAGGAGAAAACGGTGTCTGCCCAATACTTACTGAAGATTTAAATCGGTTCCGCATACAATGCAAATTTTCTTCTGTTTTAACAAGTCTTCCATACCAACGAGATTGACTAGGAATCAATCTACCAGGAAATGATCCTGTTTGTATTGCAAATCTAGTTGTAATTTTAAAATCTCGTATTGAATCATATTCACTATATGTATTGAATTGCATTCGCAGAAAATCAGATTCATACATACTACCAGTTCCAATTTGATTATGAACACAATTATTAGGAATAGTAGTAGCTGTTGATCCTCCTAATCCATTTTGAAGTGACAATATAGGAATTGATGAAGAATCAAATGTACTACCTGAATTACCTGCTAAATTGACCCAATGTGATATAGAACTTCCGATGTAATCATCAGGACCTCCAACTAGAACGTTATGACCAACTGAATAATTAGCTCTCATTGATGATGTATTTTGTGGTAGAAAATCTAGAGCATATTCTGCATGACGTGTATAGTCCATACTTGAAGTTGCATTTGCAAATGACATATAACCAACAAGATTTCCAGGTATCTCAGTATATCCACTAGCACTTAAATGATATGAAGATCTTCCAACAATGTTATAAGGTTTTGAAATACTTGCTGATAATGGTATTATCACACCACTTGCTGTAGGTGATGGTTCTGGTATAACTCCTGTAAAGAATGGTTCTTCTTTGATTGGTAATTTTGTTAATTGAACTTTTGCTCTTTCTATAGCATGAGGTTCTACTATCAATCCCATTGCCTCATCAACACGTTCTGGAATTAATTGTTTCATTTGTTCAAATAATGCAAAATCAAATTGACTAAAAATTCTTATAAATGCATTTACATCATTCCTATCAGTATATTTTTTCCAATATTTTTTTGCAAAATGAAGTAAGTCAGGATAATCATTATCAAATTCATCATTAGGATCTCCTACAAAATCATCTAATTCTACATCTCCAATATGATTAAATATTTCTTTATTTATCTGATCTGCAGGTGAATAAAACAATCCTAATCTATTTGTATCATTAGGAGCATAATCAAAACTAGATCTTTCTGCAGAAGATTTTGGAGATAATCTTCTTACTAATTTATTATCTTCTAATCTTATTTTTTGTGATTTAGGTAAAGATCCTCCTAATGAAACTCCTTGGATATAATATGTTTCTTCTACTGGTTCATAATTGCCTCGTTGAGCATTTTGTGGAGATCTAAATCCGGATGCAGTTGCATATGTTGTACCCATTGTACTACCAGATGGGGCTAAATAATGTGGCGGACCAAAATCTCTAAAGTTTTGTGCTGGGTGACTTGATGATATTACCCTTCCAACACTACTTGAATGATCTACTGCATTTAAATCAGTTCCTAATGGATAATGTCTTATCAATGTATCATATGATGATGTAGGTGATATACTTGATACATATGAAGTTGGATTCAAGGTATGTATATCAAATGTAGGCTTATCTAAAACTTCTAGCCATTCACGATATTCTTGCATTGATCCTGTAAATGTACCTATTCCTGCTTCTGCAAAAGATGATGATATAGAATATAAAAATCTATCAGTTGGTTGTGAACCTGTTAATGTGCCATGGAAGTGATAATGTAAATATTGATTTACGCCATATTTGCCAATATTCCCATTATAAAAGACCGCTTCAATTCCACTACCTAAGGTAAAATTGCTAGAATGACCTTTATTATTTCCTCCTAGCCATAATGTTGAATCTTCTGCTCCGTCAGCTGCATAATCAAGGGACCACCTACTGCTATGAAATCTATGTTCTGGTTGTAGTGTTAAACTAGCAGAATGAATTACTTTTCCTTTTATGTAATTTGAAGCTTTTTGTATTTCTGCATGATATGCTATAGAGGTATTAGTTTCAACATTGAATACTTTTTGTCTATATGATGAATCAGCATGTTTTCTATTTAAATCATTGACCTTTCCGCTCGCAGTTGGTTGGAACCATAATCTTACGTTCCACCAATCTCCATCAAATATAGGAGCCCAATTAGACGATGCAGACATTGGAGACTGCTGAGAACCCGCGCCGTCTCCAAAGGCATCGATATTAGGTAGAACTTCCGCTCCGGCCGTACCATGCACATATACCAATCTTCCATATTTTCCAGATCCAGAATAAGATGCAGTATGTTCTAGAGCTAATTGCCATGACGGTCCTCGAGTAGGATCTGTTCTTGTCATTAATAACATACTTTTTGTTACAGCTGGTTTGATTCTAAACTCATGAGTGATTGTTGGAACTTCATGTCTTTGAATTCCCCATATTCTAGAAGCATTAGTTGTAGGACTTATAGATTCAGTTAAGCTTGATGAATATCGTCCATCTTGCCAAGTTATAAAAGACCCTGTTGGAAAATTTATTTGGCCGGCAGACTCATTTCCTGTCCATAATGATCCACTATCAAATTTCAATGCATATGAAAATCGATCTTCAATTAATAATGGCATTTCACCGCCTACCTTAGGTCCTCCATATTCTCTAATAGATAATAAAGTCTGAGGAATACCATATGTATTCATTAACGCTTTGATACCTCTCGCAGTCCCCTTCGTTTTAAGTAAAAACGGTAGATTATTAAGGATTCTTCTCCATACTTCTTTTGTTATGTCTTCATCTGATTTAGAAAACATAGAACCTGTACTTATATATTGGCCAGAACCGGACTGTACTCCTAATTTATAATTCCATAATTGTGATGCCTGTTTTCCATTTACTAATGTCCAACCTAATGCCTCTGCTGCTTGAAATATTACATCTTTACTTTGTCCTAATTTTGGCTGTTCTTCCGGATAATATATTTTTGTTAAATTATCTATATATGAATAAAGAATATCATAATGTTGTCCCATCATATTAACAAACAATTCATATTGTTCATTATTTGTATCTAATCTAATATGTTCCGGTATAGTTTTTACTAATGCATTATCATTATGTATATCATATAAAGATGCTGTTGCTATTACTCCCTCTATCCATTGTTTACCTAAACTAGATGTTGTATGATGTAAATAAAATTTACTACCAGATAAAAATTTAGGAAATGGTTTTAAGGCATATGGATCGGCTCCAATTACAGATCCTGAAACTCCATGTGTTGATAAACTTGAAGTTGGTTCATTATGTGCCCATTTTTCAAATCCATCAAATGAACCTTGTACAAGATTTCGTCTTTTTCTTGTAATTTCTACATTGCCTTGCAAGGCTGTTGTATCACTTCCAGATGCTTGATCTAATACCTTTAATCTAGAATCATGATATTCTAACATTTCTAATTTATAAACAAAATTATCAACTCTTTCTTTAGCTGATGAAAAATGTATAAAATTATCAAATGCAGTATAATCAATGCCTAATGGAACTCCTGATAATGAACCTGAAAATATACTATCTACAATATCTTGTGCTGTAGATGTATTTGCATCTAATAACTGATTCCAATTTCGAAAATCAGTTTCTGTAATCATTCCTGCATTAGGATCAATATTTAAATTTGGACCTTTAAGTATTTTACTTTGAACAGCTACTGCCTCAGGACCTTTTATATTAATATTATCAAAATATGTATCAGATAATTCTTCTACAATCCATAATGTATCTTTTTCTTTAATTCCCTTTTCTAATGGCTGATACAATCGTACTACAAAATCTTTTTCATCGGACCAATCTTTTTGATTGATAATTCTATATAATAAATTTTCTCCAAAATTTATTGATATATCATCTGATAATGGCCTTTCTACTGTAGCCTTAACTACTGGTTGTCCATTGTCATTAAGTACCGGAACTTCATTTCCATTAGCATCTAAAACTGTTTCGTATACTGTATCTAATAATGACTCTTCGCCATATGCATCAAGATAACTTTCTAAATTTAAATCATATCCAGGCGTCTGTTTTAAATGAACTTCACGTCTATCCGGAGATATAGAATTAATATATAATGCCCTCTCATCTTCACTACCAAGTAAATTTTTATGTACATTAATTCCTACTTCAAATGCACCTCTTTCAATGTTAAACATTTCACGACATACAGATGCCCAATCAACAAATATTTGATCTTTTTCTAATTCAAAATTTTCTGAACTTATAACACCGCCATCTAGATACTTGCCAGATTTGCCTGGTGCATAGACATGTACTTCAACTACTGGTTTTTCGTCAGGTGTAACATTTTTTGTGTCTAATTGTAATAGATTTAAATCATCTTCTTTCCAAGTCAAGCCTCTTACTTTACCTTTACTTTGGATTATCTCTTCTTTATTTGAAAATCTTTTTATTCCCATAACTTATGTCCTCAAATAATTATCAAATGTCAATCCTGGAACGTATTCATTTAAAACTTCTTGTGGTCCAGTTGGCCAAGTAATAAAAAATTTCTTATCATTTCCTACTTTATTATGACATTTTTTTCTAACATATTGTATTGCATTATATTGTCTTTTCAATTGGTCTGCAACAAACCCATCTATATCAGCACGTAAATTATGTACATAGTCTAGTAACCCACCGGTTTCAAGTACTGTGAATAAATTTTGCATTGCTAATAATCCTTCCATAATTTCATTAAAATCTTCTACACTAGCTGCTCGAGCTAACATCTCATCAATCATAAACATTTGTGAATTTAATTTACTAATTACTTCACGAAGCCATGGCATATATTGATCTGCCTGTGCTGCTTGTGCATATAAATCATTCATTCTTTCTTCATTACCTCTGTATATACATCCTTTGACATACCAATCATCTTTCATAAATCTCCATGGTGGAAATTTATATTTTCCGTCTGGAACTTCGCCTACAATTAAATCGACTACAGCAAATGTAAGTGCACCTATAAATCCAATTGGACTTGCAAGAGCAAGCATTGATATAAATGATACTCCTAAAACAACTGGTGACATACTAAAACTAGTAAATGCATTATCGGCTGCATCTCTGGCTTTTTCAATCTCCGGAGCTAATGGTCCATCAACTGGTGCATTTGTTGTATCAAATCCTCCTCCCATATTCATCCAACTTGCAAATTTATCTCTTGCAACAGTACGCATCCATTTATGATTATCTTTTTTAACAATGTTATGTTCTTCATCTTCATTCATATTATTTCTTAATCTTCCCAATCGTTTCATTAATACAAAGAATTTTTTACTTTCATCTTTAGTTTTTATATCTTTCTGTGGCCAACCACGTTTCTTTTTATACTTAAATTTTCCACTTTTTGAAAACATAATTTTATATAATGGACCACCTTCTCCCATCATTGTATTTGAATAATTAATATAATTTGTTGGTAATGATTCAAATGACATTTTCATTTGTTCTGTCTGAGCGGCCAATGTCGGAAATATTTCCATAATCTGATCTTTGATTTGATCTATTTCTCCTTGCAAGATAGCTTGTAGTACTAAATCTTGATATGCTTCATCATCATAATATTTTATTGACCCTGGTGGTTCAAATGGTTCTAATGCTGCATTTGCAAATGGACGTCCTCCATTAGACCAATAATCTAGATATTCAATATACTCTGACAAATCCATACCTGGTATGCCATCTGTATCTGCTTCTACAATATGAGGAAATGTTATCCACACCGGATGAGGGTCATCATCTGTATGTTCAAGTACATCTATACCACCACCCTCTCTTAAGAGATTAATTAATCCTATTCGGCCATATCTACCTTCCCCAGCTTCATACGCTTCTTCAAAACCTAATGGCTGGCCATCTGCACCTGTAATTGTAGTTTGAGGTTCATATCTTGCAAGATCTATATCTTGTTTGGTCGCATATAATCTTAAAGCAGGATTTGATCTTACTTGTTTCCAATGTCCTAACATCATAAATCTAACACCTGAAACATAATCATCTGCACGAATTTGTGTTCCTTGTGTTACTTCTGCATCAGATGCTACTTCAGTTGGCCCTGGTGGTGGATTATCTTCATCGACTTCTGATGGGTCATGATATGGAGCAGGCCATCTTCCTAATACTATCTTACCTTCATATTTTTCTCGCATTTGTTCACGATAAGTTTGTCGTAAAAATACAGTATCAGCATATCTATCTTCTGGATCAAATTTTGCTAATAGATCAGCTGGTAATGGATTACCATCATCATCTTCAGGTATTCTTCCTCCTGATCTTCTTTGTGATTCTGGCTTTATATAATCACCAGGATCTCGTACAAATGGCTTCATTGGTAGATAACCACTTTTCAAACGTACTTCTATATTCCACTCAACTGATCGATCAGGCATTGCTCTTTGCATATACTCTCCAAATGCAGTTTGAAAATCTTCTGCACCTTCATATCCTGGATCACCAGCTCCATAAACAGTTTGTGTATCTTGACCGTCTAATTTTAAGTCATATTCTTGTAATTGTTTTGCAGTCGCTGTACGTATTGAATCATATCTTGACCCCTTTTCTACTAACATTACTTCTAATGTTTTGTAATTAGGTATTGGTCTAGCCTTTCCATTTAATATATAAAATACACAAAATATTCCTTCTATATCAGATGCATCTGATTCAAGTGTATGTGGTCCACTTCTTATATATTCATCATGTGGATCTGTTTTTCTAAAATCTCTAGCTGTTAAAAAGAGTCCTGTCTTTTTAGGTTTAACTATAGGCACTTCTTCAGTTTCAATTGGATCTTTAAATGTAACCCATTCTTCATCTAAAATTTCATCTAAATCTTCTTCATCAACAGATGGATATGCCTTTGTTAATTCGTATTTTTCATATATTTTTTCACGTGCAGAAAATTGAGCAACTCCGGCAGGTGTTCTTTTTGTTATTTGCATTTCTCGAACAACTTCTCGAGATCTAGGATTCAATCCTTCTCGTGCTTGTATACCTTGTGCACCGGGAGTCAATCTACCTTGAGAATAAAATACGTCATCTGGAAACTCTTCTTGCATTATTCTTAATAGCATACGAGCTCGATCCGTCTCATCATAATTTTCTTCAGAATTTCTATTCCATGTGTATCTATTATTACCTAATAATGCATTAGGGTCTCGTCCAGAAGCTAATCCTTCATTAACTTGTTCCGTATTTGGAATCTCCGGAGATGGAGAATCTCTATCCATATATCTTGCCATATTAGTTCACTACTTTAAAATAAAAATCATCAAAAGTTTGTATATCATCGCCGCCATTACGTTCTATCTTCAACATTATTTTGTAAAATCTTTCTGGCATAAATGAATCCATTCTTAGTTTCATAAAACTACCATTTTCGTCTCCATCAATTTTTGTTGCAGTTGTATCAAATGGTATTATTGTTTCATTTGTTACTGAATCAAAAATACTATAATAACTCGATGTCGGTAATCGATCGCCTGTTAAATAAAATGACGATGTTTGAAATGCCTTGTTAGGAAATTCGGGTCGAACGCCTATTCTAAATTTTGTTATCTCTGATGTTCTATATTCAGATTTTATATTCTTAAAATATGGAACATATGTATCAGCTGATATTTCTGTTAAGGTTGTATACTCTGATGGTTGAGTTGTGTCATCAAATACTATTTCTAATCTAGGTATAAATATTGTATGAGATTCTCGACTAAAGAATTTTAAACTTCCCTGAACTTCTGCCGATCTTTCATCTGATCTTGTACGTTTAAAAATAAATCCATTATTTGGAATACTTCCAGAAAGCCATTGCTGCACAATATCTGTAACATTCATTCTTATATCTGGAGATTCATTTTGGAATGATTGAGAAGCCTCATATCCCGATCCTGTCCACCATGTTCCGCCTCCAGTTGGTTCAGTTAATCCATCATTACCATCATGAGTAACTCCGGAACCGGTTGCCCAATAATTAGCAACATCATCACTTGTTCGATAAAACCATGAAGCACCATATTTTTGTATTGGGACATCTGAATAATTACCATTTCCATTAACCCATGATTCTGAAACAGGAAAGGCTTTTAAGGTATATGTATGTAATAAATCTGTTGCAGCTGCTGCTCTTAATACAATATGAGCAGATGCAGAATTTGTATTGTTACCTAAAGGTGGTATTTTACCAGAAACTATAGATGCTGATAACGTATTTATTTGTGTCCCAAAATCTAATATAAATCTTGAATTATATGTATTGGATTGTATTACATTATTTAATTTAGATCCTGAAGATATTTTTACTAGCTCCAGTATTTGATCTATACCCGTATTTTGTTCTGGGTACTTTTCATATAATGTTATATCTCTTTCTGCGTAAAATACTCTAATCATAATTTAGTTCTATGGTTTTACCGCTCTTCCTCTAATATCCTTATTTGGATATTTTATTTCAAATATGCAAGGATCTAAAGATGGATATATAATTCCATGTTTAGTTGCTATCTCAAAATCATATACATTATTTGAATAAGGACCGTTAGCTTTATTAAAAATTTCTAAAGTAGGTATACTTTGTACGCCTTCAATTAAATTTAATTGATTAATTACTGCAGATATATCAATTGATCCATTGATCTGCATTTTATCATTATGAAACATTTCTTTTATTTTATTGATACATTCTAATAATACTTCATTACTGTTATTTTTTGGTTTAGGTATAACTTCAAAATCTATACCTATATTAACTATAAAAGCTGTTTTACAATTAATTGCATCTGTCAACATTCTATATTGTGATAGATATGTTCTTATATTTTCTTTAAGTGCTTGATTTGCTGGAATAAATCTTCCATCTGAATTATATGCTAATAAATATAAATTCAATGCCAATGGATTTTGTATTGTATCTCTTGGATAATTTTTATCACTTGTATCAATTTGTTGATCTCCAACTATATATGCTTTAGCTATTGATCCATATTTTGCTGGCAATGCATATACACGTGATATATAATCTTCTCGTGTAATACATCTACTTTGTGCCGCAAATGCTGCCATTGCATTTTGACGTATATTATCTAAATCTTGTTGCGCACCTCCACCTACTGCAGGTTCTGGATTTGTAACTGCTAATGTATCTTTTGTATCTCCTAAATCAACTTCTGCTATTTCACTTAAATAAGTAACATTATTAACAGTGTTAATTGCATTGACTCCTACATTTTCATTCATCGAACCTCCTACTGTATATGTAACAGTTAATGTTGTATTTTGAGGTGCCAATCCATATGTACTAGTATATAAAAAGTTTGATGGGTCAATAGTATCAGTTGTTGTACGTTTTAAGTATTCTAATCCTGAACCAATATTTTTTGGATTAGGAACAATTTCTTCATCTGCATCAGAAGATACTCCAGAACCAAATTGTATTTCTATCCTACCATCTTCTCTTAAACGTTTTACCCATCTTCTTGCAGTTCTTTTTAATCTCAAAATATATGGCACTGTCGATCGATATTGAGATAATTCCGGATCATTAAATGGTATATTTTGTATATCTTCAAATACAGTATCTTGTGCTAGATAATCTACTTCTACCCAATTATTTTTAGATGAATCTTTAATTGAAACTATATCAATAACATTTTCTTCATCTAATACAATTTTATCATATGGTTTAGGATCTTGAAAAGTAAAGTCTTGTGTTTTAACTTCACCAGATGTCATAGCAACTTGTTTTTTAAGTAAATATCTAGCAACCTCTCCAGACGTATTAAGTTCATAAACTGTCACTTCTGGGTCTTGATTAAAATCAATTGGTTCTACAGATCGAAATCTTATTCCTTGATCTGTGGAACATTGCATATTAGATGCAATTGTTAATGCATAATCCATATCAGGTGCTGCATATTCTCCACTACCTGAAGCTGGAACTAACTGAAATACATCTGTTTTAACATTCGCCGGCGTATTTCTTTTTGTATGATATCCAAATAATCTTGCAAGATTTAATATATTTGAACCTTCTCTTGCAGTTGATAATAACGATTCTCTAAAAGATTGGTCTGTATAATAATTTAAAACATCGCCTACATATGCTGTCATTTCAATAAACATCATACCTGGTGATGATTCATTAAAATCTTGATATGTTTTTGGATAGTAATTTTTTGCAAAATTAATTAGATTTTGTCTATACTGTGCAAAATCTTTATTTAAATATTTAACATCCTTTTTTACTAAATCTGCCATTGTTTAATCCCTTTTAATATCCTCCACCAAATCCTCCACCTGATCCTCCTAGATCAAATGCTGTATTAGCTCCTACTGTCATATCACCAACTTGTGTTAAACGTTCTACTATATCCATTTCGGCATCTGTAACTTGAAATGAATTTTCTGTTGCTAATATATTAATTACCATATTTGCTCCGGTGGTACTTACACGAAAATGTATTCTTATTGTAAGTGAATGTCTGTCATCACTAGATACCATTTCAACCTGTCTAAGTTCTATATATGGTAACCAATAATTAATATCCTTTCGTATTGTTGTATCTAAAGCACTTCTTAAATCAGATGTATTATTATCAAATAAAACTTCTCTAATTCTTGTACCAAAATTTGGTTGCATATATCGTTCACCTTTAAAGGTCATTAATAAGTTTTTCAAATTTGAAAGTACTTGTTCTTCTGTTGTAAATGTTTGTGCAAATACTTGTCCTCCACCTCGCGATCCAGAAGCATAATTAAGAGCATCACCAAAATATGAACCTCTAAAATGTTCAGTAACTGCAATAGAAGATTTGTTAAAAGGTAGTGGTATTCCTACCGCAACTTCGGGAGTTTCATTAATAGGCTGATATTGATATACCGGTCTTTTATTGATTGCCATTATTTACCTTTCTTTTTATCTATTGCTTTCATTAATCCACGATAATCTTTTGTCATATTTTCAACTGTTTTTGCAACATTTTCATTTTGCATATTAACCGGCCTACCGGTAGTATCATGTGTTGCCAATGGACCTTGAACCGTATTAGATGTCCTCATTGAACCCATATCCGGCCATGAATCTTGTTGCATTACTAATGGTCCTTGCTGCATACTTGCAAAATCTGCTGTCCCAGCTGTTTCATTTAATATATCATTCAGCATTGAATTTGAACTAAATGATTTTTTTGATTTAGATTTAGACTGGGGTTTAGGCTGTTCTGTCATTGTATGTAAATTCATTCCATGTGACATAACTTTATCATGATTTATATTCTGTTCTGTTATTATTTCTTTAACAGCAGAACGTACTTCTTCTCGTATAATCTTTCGTAATACTTTAACAAATGATTTAGAACTCATATACCTCTCCTTTTTTATAAATATGAAATAGTTGTGAATTAGCCTAGGTTACTTTACCTAATCCTTTACCTATTCCAGGTCCTGCTCCTTTACCCGGAGTAATAGTTGCTCCTGCTCCTGATACTGGGTCTGACATAACTCCTTGGCCGGCTGCATTAATAGTTGTAACTGCAGTAGTAACAGCTGTTTTTACATCTCCCGATCTTACAAATTTATCAATTGCGGCTGCAACATCTTGTGCAAATTGATCTATACCTTCTGCTTGGTCTCGAACTTCTTCGCCTTCTTTTTCGCCTTGTCGCTGCAAGGCAGCTTTTAAATCTTGTAATAATCCATTTTTATCTAAAGGCATAATTTATTCTCCTATTATTGATGCATCTTTTCAATTTCTTCTTGTATCTCTTTTAATCTCTCAAGAGCACTAGATTGCCCCGTTGGACCTGACGGTGTTGCATATCGTTCAATACCTTCAGCTAAATCTACACATATTTTAAGCCATTCTTCAATTTGTGTAAAATAATGATCTGCATCTATTTGCCATGCCGGTGTTACAAACTTTATATCCTTTGCAGATATTAACATTAGTTCATCTTTTTTTGTATTAAATATCATCCTTTCGGCTCCTATAATAACCTGCGATTCTTGATAATCTACTAACGGCATAGGTTCTTCAGGAGTTTGTCCGATGTTTGGTTGTGCTAATTCAAATCGTTTTATTTTTTGTTTTGATGTTAAATATATAAAACTTTTATCATCATCTGGTTCTTCAATTTTATAATATGGGTCATATGTATCTTCACCTGAATATCCGTCTAATAATCCTTTTACTTCACATGTAAGTGCTATAAATGGATCACCAGCTTTTTCTCCTTCCCAAAAAGGTTCTTCTTTATATTTATCTAATTCTAAATGAGTACTACTAAATCTAAAAATAGAACCAAATCTTGATGCTCTAATTATATCTCCTTGAAATGGTTGTATAGGCAGTACATCTTTTTTTTCAAATGATACTTGTTTAGGTTCTGCTCCTGGTGAAACTTTTGATATTCCATCAGAACTATATCCTCTACCAGATACTTGTGAATCTTGTATAAATGGCATAATGGTATTATTAACTATTCCATGTGCATTTACTAGACACATATAATACCATCTATATTGATTTAACTTTTCTGCCTTACCATCTATAGCATTATAAACCAAAACTTGTTCTCCGTATAAAGGTACATTTAACATCGTAGGATCGGCCGGAACAGCCCATACTTCAGAAGATGTAGTCATTTCTTTACCTCTGAGTCGTATACGTATTGTTCCAGGAGGATGATCTAAACCATCTTCATCTTGATATTTATCATAAAGTGTATGATCAGATTCAGGTTCTATCACTTGACAAATCTGTAGGGCTAGTTGTGATACTGCCATCGTTCTTTATCTCCGGTTTATTGGTTTCTTTAATATTGTTTATTTCTTCTTCAGCTTCTTCTAATAATCGAGCTCGTTCATCTTCACTTAGTCCAAATTCATTTCCGTCATCATCTTTAGAACTAGCTGAAACAAGTCTTTGAACTACCGCTGCTAGTTTAACTAATGCATCGTCATTTTTAACTGATACTTCTAGATAATCTTTTATCATTGGTACAATTATTGATGCATCGCCTATATTTTTTATCATTGGTTCTAAACTTTTAATTAACGTATCTATTTGACGCGACTTCTTTTTTGAGTTGTGATATACATCTCTCATTAGATCAGAAAAGTTTGTACCTTTAAATAATTCGAATTCTTGGCTCATATTATATCCTTTTATATAAATATGAGTAGCTAGGTTTTATGATATCAAATGACCGGATTTTGAATAGGATGCGAACATTTTAGCATAATCTTTTTTCATTACATTGAGAACCTTTGTAATGTTTTGAGTCTTAAGACCTGTCCGTTCTCTTATAAGTATATAAAGAGCTTTTTTATTGAAGTTTTCTATATTATCTCGTATTCTAAATAATTCTAGGATTGTATCTGCTACTATAATATCTCGTTTATTTGTGAAAATAGAATTCATATTCTTATCATACCATTCAACCCATAAATTTGTAAATTCTTTTAAAGATTCTTGATGATCTGATAATGCCATTTCTGCAGATATATTTCTTCTATCATCTAAAATATCAGTACTCATACGTGCTTTCATTTTAGCATAATTAGCATTATTTTGAATTATCAAATAATTTTTAGCTATAATTGAAAAATATGAAAAGGCTTTACCTTTACCTTCTTGAAATTTACCAATCTTCTGTACTAGAAATGCAACTACTTCTGCTTTAACATCTTCATATGGAACATCAAAATATGAAAATTTAAATGTATGATAAATATTTTCAACTAGTTTATTAAATGGATAATTAATATATTCTTTAAATACTCGATTTCTTTTTGACCAAGAAGGTTCTGAATTATATGCAATAATTGCTTGATCTGTTATGTATGTAAAATATTGCTTCTTGCTAGGTTTACGACCTCTTCTTACACGTGGACCGTTTTCTTCTAGGTCTTTCATTTCAGCAGCATGCCATTCATAAAATTTTTGTACTGGGCTAAGTTCTTCCATTAAAATCCTTTATTTAAATCTTCTATTACTTCTTTAATTATTTTGAATGAAGTTCCTACTTCATCAGAAGCTTCAAATGCTCCTAATCGATCAGCATTTTTTATTACAGAATTAGATTGACCGACTTTTGTTTTTAATTGTTGAAAAAAGTTATAATACTCAGTATTCGATGTTTCTAATTCATCTATATAATCAGTTTGAGTTTCTTGTTTTTTCAATTGATTAATATTAACAAATATAGATGTTAATAATAATACTGATAAAATTATAATAGTTGTTATCATTTGTTATCTCCAAATAAATCATCAAACATTTTAGATGCATTAACTTTTGTTTGAGGATTGGTTATTATCTTTGACTTTCTTTTCATAGATGTAGTTGTAATTGGTTTATTATTATTCCATCTTTCAAATTCTATTCTAGCTGCCATTAAATCTGCCTGATGCATTACAAATCCTAAATTAGTTTTTAATTTAGAATCAGCTGTTCTGGACATGAAATATGGTTTATTACTTTCATCATATAATCCATCTGTCAATTTAATTCCTAACATTTCATTCCAAGTGATGCTAATACCATAATGTTGCAATAGCCAAATAGATAGGTCATTTACGAGGGTGAATTGGTTGTTAGGATTAACCTTATACATCCTTCCCATATTCTTTCTATGCCATTCAGAATCATTAGGAATATATGTTTCATTACCTTCTCCAGGAAATCCCATTTTGCCAATATCATGATTTAATGCTGTAAAAATTAATTCTTCTTTAGTATAACCAGACATATCTGCTCCCATTCTTGTCCATAAATCATATACCTCATGAGCACAATCAATTACTCGTAAAACATGATCTACATAACCGCCATCAAATGCATTATGATAATGATCAATACTAGATGCTGGTTGAGTTGACATTCTATCTTCTAAATCTGTATACATAGATAATAGTTTAGTTTGTCTTTCTCCTGTAAATTCCGTTCTAATTACTTCTAATAAACGTTCCCAATTTTCTACTATTTGTTCTGCTGTTAATTTCATATCTTAATTATTTGACGATACCATTGATATTTCTGATTCTCTAACTAGTAAATATTTTACATCTTCTAGAATTATTTCATTTCCATTTTTACCTGATAATAATCTATTTGCTGCTAATACAACATCTCCTACTTTACACGTCATTGGAATTTTATCTCCTGTTTGAGTAAATAATCCTGGTCCTACTGCTATAACATCTGCATAACCATATTCAGGTGCACTTGTTGTAAGTATAATTCCATTTACAACATTTTCTTTTTGTTCTTTTGCTTTTAATAAAAGCTGGTCTCCCATAGGTTTCATTTTCATAACTTATTCTTTTTTTATATTATTTGATCTATAACTCCAATTTCTAATAATTCTTCAGATGTTAAAAAACAATCTGATCTCATTTTATTTTTCCACCAGTCGGCATCTTTTTTAGTTTTTTCTGCTAACATGCCATAAATAATTTTTTCTAAACTTTTTACATTATCTAGATATGCTGTTATATCTGACATCTTACCTCCTAGAAAGCTAGATGATTGATGAAACATTACTGTTGAACGTTTACTCATCATTCTATTTCCAGTACCACATGTTAAAATTATGGCGGCGGCTGAAAATGCTCTACCTCTACAAATTGTATTGACTTTAACATCTAATGATTCAATATAATCTATTATACCAAACATTTCATAAATGTCTCCACCTGGTGAATTAATCATTAAATTAATTGGAGCTGTTTTGTTTCGTCTATGTTGTAATAAACTTCTCATACGTATAATAAAATCTGTTAACGTATGTTCTCCTATTTCATCACTTAAAAATATAACTGAATCTTCATAATCCAATTGTGTTCCTATTTGATTATGTAATGATTCATAATCACCAGCTGGTTTATTTATTACAGGTTGTTCTTGTAACTGTTCGTCTTGTTTCTGTGCCTTTAAAGGCTGTTCTTCATATATACTCATATAACTTAATATAATAACTTTTATTCGTAATTCCTAATCTATTTAACTTTTTTTAATTGACGCTGTAATTTCTTTAATTGTGTATTGCCGGCATTTATATCCTTCTTCCATTTAGCCTTCTTTAGTTGACCTCTAACCATAGCCATTTGTTCTAATATAGCCTGTTCCAATCTCAATCTTTCTGATTTAGATAATTTCTTTTTATCTTTTTTAGGTTCTATTTTGGTTGGTTTTAAAGTTCCTTTCAACTTAACTTGTTCTTTACCCTTATGAAATACATTGCCATCCTTATCAACAAACTCTTTCATGAATTGCCATCCTCTTGGACGACCTTTTGAAACATAGCCACCTTTTATGTCCGGTGGTGGAACTGTTTTACAAACACATCTCCAACATAATACTGCAGTAGAATCTGCATTAACAGCTGTATAATGAAAACATCTTGGACCGTTAGCTAATTTAGGCCATGCCCAATAACTTGTATCTTCAATACTATTTCGACAAATCATTTCATGTTTGCCTTTATTTCTTCTTGTATGAAATTTATGTGTAACTTTTTTCTTTTTTGCCATAACTTTAATTTTTAATTATTAACTCCAATATCCATTACCACGACTAGGAGGAGGTTTTGGTTTTGGTTTTGGTTTTTCATCATATATATCTGGAAGAGGTTCTTGTTCATCATCTTCATCATCATCTTCATCATCAT
>Ga0181420_1000184_pt1 | contig 24533 bp, 9 predicted proteins | sample 43SPOviralmetaG_FD_130145 | JGI IMG/M metagenome (GOLD analysis project Ga0181420, IMG submission 130145) | Marine viral communities from the oligotrophic San Pedro Time Series (SPOT) site, San Pedro Channel, CA, USA - 43 SPOT_SRF_2013-05-22 | ecosystem: Environmental > Aquatic > Marine > Strait... | reverse complement strand
TGATAGAACAGTTTTGCCGGGGCATCCCATTGTACATTCCAATCAATATTACCTGATGCACCACCATTATTAGTTACTCCAGTGCTATATGCTGAACCACCATTACTTACTCTGATTTGGAATGGATGTGAACCACCAGAGTTATTAGTAAAACGATATCTTTGTCCTCTTACCAAATATAAGTCTGGATTATTATCAGCAGCGTCATTACCAGGACCAGCAAAACGATATGCAGATGAACCGTTAGCAGTTACACTCCAAGATGCTTGAATATTTGAGAATGCAGTACCAGCAATACCAGTCAGACCAGAACCATCACCAGTTGGTGTTAGATAATCAGTTCCCGCAACTGCAGCAGAAATAGTTCCACTACCATTTGCCTTTACAATACCATTGATTGCACCAACAATTGGATCAGTTTCAGTGAAAGAAGTTAGATACGTAGAGGTATCAACAGAACCATCTGCCTTTAAGAACTGAGATGAAGATCCACCACTCTTAACTATTGTTGTTGCTGTAAGGCTACCAGTTACAACAGCACCAGTGCTTGTTGTATTGAACTTAAGTGTGTTATCGTGATAGAAAGAAACAGCACCATTCTCTGCAAATGTTGCAAGTGTTTCACTATCAGCATCATTTTTGATTCTTAATAGATTTGTCCTTATATCCAAACCTCCTGTTCCAGCATCATGAATATGGGTTGCAAAACCAACACCAGCAGAGAATGTAGATGCACCAGAGAATGTAGATACACCAGATACTGCTGCATACCCAGTGATATCAATATTACCAGTTCCGTTAATAGTTTTAGTATTCAGATCTAAGTTACCACCGAGTTGTGGTGTGGTGTCCTCAATAACATTATTGAATGACCCAGCACCAGTTCCAGAGGTAACAACAGTGGTGATACCTGTAATTCTACCATCTGAATCAACAGTAATGATTGGAGTAAGTGCTGATGCACCATAAGTTCCTGCAGGAACACCAGTCAAATCAGTGAGTGCAGAACCATCTAATGCAGGCAATGCACCTGAAAGTTTTGATGAAGAAACTGTTGATAATCGAGCATCCGCAACAGTTCCTGTTAATTGTCCTGCAGGAATATTAGTTAAGTTAGCACCACTAGCAGTAGGCAGTGTTGCTGGGAATCTAGCATCAGGGATAGTTCCAATCCCCAGATTACTTGCATTTAATGAAGTTAAAGCTATACCTGATGCTGCTGGTAATGTTGCTGGGAATCTAGCATCAGGTACAGTTCCAGAATCGAGTTCTGATGCATTAAGTGTAGTGAGAGAAGCACCAGAACCACTGAATGTAGTTGCACTAGCAGTGCCAGTTATCGTTAAACCAGCGTTAGTGGTTTCGAGACGTAGTACATTGTCGTGATACAGTTTTACATAACTATTTTGTGAAGCATCAATCATCACCTCAGAGTCATCAGCACTGTGTACTGAAAATCTGCTTGCTTGAGAAATTAAACTACCAGTCCCGCTATCTTTAATTCTACTATGACTACCATCATGATAAATCTGTAAGTCATTACCAGCACCCAAATTAATCTTATCATTATCACCAAAAGATGCAGTAGATTGGAATACAACATTCTCTGAGAATGTAGATACACCTGTGGCACTGATGCCACCAGTAATTGATATACTTCCTATACCTGTAATATTTTTACCGTTCAGGTCTAAGTTACCACCAAGTTGAGGGGTGGTATCTGTTATCATATCACCACCACCAATAGTGACACTTGCAACACCACCAGTTAAGGCAGCAGTTACATTATCACCAATAAAGTTAATAGTTGACGCTGTTCCAACACTACTTCCTTCTTCTTGAATAACAACACCAGAATCAGAAGCAGAGACAACACCAGTTAGTCCCGAACCATCCCCACTAAACTGAAGAGCGGTAACAATACCAATAGCGGTAATTCCACCATCAGTAATAGTTACACCAGTTCCTACCTCAAGACCTTTCTTAACTTTAAAGTTGTGATTTGCCACAGGTTCACTTTCCCCTAGGTTTATAGGTATTTATTATACCTTGATAGCATCAAATTTAACTTTAAATACTGTTGAGTTAGTGCCTGCAGGTGTTGCTCTCAATCTCATGTTGCTGCCACTGACATCTACATCAAAAGATGCAACAGATGTATTGTTAATTAGTGTTCCGTATTCATTAAATGCCGAAGCAGTACCATTATGCATCGCAAGGATTTTAGTTACATGGTAATTGCTACCCTCGGTCACCTGAATAGTGTATTCTACAGAACGATAAACCGATATGTCTAGACTTATCAATGTAACTTCTGACGTAGATGTAGTGGTTGATGTAGTAGTATAATCATTAACAAATTTTGATCCATTATACTGTAAAGTATCACCAGCAACAAGACTGCCGATAGTTACATCTGTGAGATCACTGAGTATTGATACTCCTCCACCACCACTAATACCACCAGAAACAGTGTTGTAACTTATGAGTTCAATAATATCACCAGCATATGCAATATCACCAAGAACTATGGTTGATCCATTAGATGCTGTAAATTCAGAAGATGCAAGTTTAACACCATTATAGAATACATCAACATATCCAACATTGTAATTGAAGTTGAATGATGTTTGACCTTGTGTTGCAGTTTGGATTGAATTTGTTCTTGCTGCTGGAAGAGTTGACCAAGTAACACCAACACCAGTTGATCGTAGAACCTGACCATTCACACCAGTAGAACTTGCAGCACTTACAGTTCCATTGAGATATACAATATCACTGAATGTAGCACCCTCAGCAACATTAAGAACGTCAAGGTCTGTCTGACCATCTACATCTAAATTAACACCTACTGCGAGAGTAGTTCCATTGAAAGTTAAGTTTGCGTCATCCTCAAGTTCTCCACCTGTACCAGCAATAACTACACGGTTATCAGTTAAGTCTTCTACCTTGAACGTATTTGCCTGACCACCTGCATTGATATCAACTAATCCAGCAAAAGTAGAAACTCCCGTAACATTTAAGTCATCAAGTTCAGTGTAACCATCTACATCTAGATTACCATTAGCATCAATATTAGAAGCAAATGTAGATAATCCAACAACATTTAGAGTTTCGCTAATATTAGTGATATCTAATTCAGTTCTACCGTCTACATCTAAGTCACCATTGGCGTCAATATTAGAAGTAAATGTGGATATACCCGCAACAGTTAAGTTACCATTAGCATCAATATCGGAAGCAAATGTAGATAATCCAACAACATTTAGAGTTTCACTGATATTAGTAATATCAAGTTCTGTTCTTCCATCTACATCTAGATTAACACCTACCGTCAGGGTAGTTCCATTGAAAGTTAAGTTAGAATCATCTTCTAATTCACCACCAGTACCAGCAATAACCACACGATTATCAGTAAGGTCTTCTACCTTAAATGTATTTGCTTGACCACCAGCGTTGATATCAACCAGTCCAGCAAAAGTTGATGCTGCTGATACATTGATGTAATCAAGTTCAGTATGCCCATCTATATCAACATCTCCATTGAAATCGGCATTACCAGTGAATGTTGAGACACCAGAGATATCAAGGTTTGTAGCATCTACAAATCCAATATTATATCTTTCAGTTCCTGTTCCTACAACTCCATTGACTTCCTTATTAACTAACTCATACCAAGCAGAGGAATGTGCATAATATGCTTTTCCTTCTGAATGGACATGGGCAAATGCACCATGATAAGTTGATGCTGATGGTAGTGCAGCAAGATTACTATAAAGGAAAGGAATTACATTATTGGTTGCAGCACCAACAATTCTTGCATTAGCATCAATTTCACCAGCAAAAGTTGAAATACCGGAAACATTTAAGTCATCAAGTTCAGTGTAACCATCAACATCTAGATTACCAGATATGGATAAACTGGTAAGAGTTCCAAGATTTGTTAGAGATGAATTAACAACACCAGAACCAAGTGTTGTTGCAGAAAGAACATCAGTGCCGTCAATTTTGTATGTCTTACTAGAAGCAAGATTTATATTTTCACTAGACTTGAGTGAGGTATTGGGATGATCGTATAAGAAAGTATTATCTGGTCCAATTTGTATTCCAGCACCATTAGCAACAGCATCGGATGTTGCAGTGGTTGCAATACCAACAACAAAATCTGCTAATTCAATTGTAGTTGAATTGATAATTGTCTGTGTACCATCAACATAAAGGTCACCTTTTATTCTAACCGCACCTGTGTTATCACCAACACCTGCTGGGTCAATGAATAATTCAGCAGGACCACTAATTGTATTAGAAGTGACTCTAATTGCAGAACCTTCTGCACCAGTATGGAAGGCAGTTGCGGTAACAATTCCAGAAACATTTAAATCATCTAATTCTGTATGTCCATCAACATCTAAATCACCACTTAATGATACATTACCACTAGTATCTTTATTAACTAACTCTATCCAGTTACCTGCATGAGCATAATAACCCTTTCCAGTGGAATGAACATGGGCAAACATACCATGATATGAACTTGCTGATGGTAATGCGGATAAATCAGCATAAAGCGATGGTATCTTATTCTCACCAGCAATACCCTCTATAATACCATTAGCATCAATATTAGACGTAAATGTAGAGATACCAGTAACACTCAGTGTTCCTGCAATATTAGTGACATCTAATTCTGTTCTCCCATCAACATCTAAATCACCATTAGCATCTATTGCTCCGGTGAATGTAGAGATACCAGTAACACTCAGTGTTTCACTGATATTAGTAACATCCAGTTCTGTTCTTCCATTAACATCTAAATCACCATTAGCATCAATATTGCCGGTGAATGTTGATGCAGCAGATACTAGAATATCATCAAAGTTTGATAGTCCATCTACGTCAATCGTTCCACTGATAGTTTGGTTACCTGTTAATGCAAGTGTAGAACCATCAAATGTAAGATTTGCACTATCTTCAAGTTCTCCACCTGTACCAGCAAGAACAACACGATCATTAGTTAAGTCTTCTACAATTAAAGTATTAGCAGTAACACCACCATTAGCATCTACAAGACCAGCAAATGTGGAGATACCAGATACATTCAATGAGGAGAATGTTCCAAAACCAGCAGCTGGAGAGATACCAATTCCACCAACATATCTGTAACCAACAATGTAGATATTACTTGAAGTAACACCAGCTGGTGCAGAAGTTCCGTTGAAGTTTAAAACACCAGAAGAATAATCAAAGAACCAGGTGTCATCGGAACCAGAACCAGCAGAAGATAACTGAACACCACCAGAATTTGGATCTCCTTTATATACTTTGACGATATAATCTGCACCAAATGGTGTGCTAATCCAATTTCCAAGGATTGAGGTTGAACTGTCGTTATATGTTGAATATGCGATGAATGTTCTGTTACCAGAAATCGTGCTATCAGCAGTCATTCTATGACCAGAAGTTCCTGCCAAATATACCCGAACAATAGCACCTGTTGAACCAGGTGGTGTTGTTGGGATTAGAGAACTATCTGACCATATATTTGTTGCGGGAACAACCAATGGTGAAGGAATTGCTTCACCAAATGGTGCCTTTTTGGTGCCTGTGAGACTACTTTCATCCTCCGCAATACCAGTCTTGGATGCTACGTATCCAATTTTCTTTAAGAGAAAGTCTACCTTTTGTTCTTGTGATGCTGCCACTGTTTATACCTCTCTTATTAAGTTGCGGAGAATGACATAGCGGTGATAGAATCACCATTGTCTAATCGCCATCGGATTAGAATTCTATTGTTGCTATCGTTTGACGACGATTCAGTTCCAAATACAGAAGTAAATGTTCCGCTAGAACCACTCATATTTCCACCAGAAGCACATCCAGGTTCTCCTGATGTTGGAACACCAGAACCACGATATGCTGCGAACATACTTGCCCAACCATTTGTGCCGGAAAGTGCTGAAGTCCATGCCGAATTATCTGGTAAACAGACCCAACATCCGCCGTAAGAACCAGTCACTGAGATATTAAACTGAGATACATCTGAACGCATCAGTTCCATCTGGAAGTATTGTGCTCCACTTCTACCAGAAGAATAATTAGGACCAGCAGGAAGATATCCAGTGGAGTAATTTGTCTGGTCATGTCTCAAAACTCCCCCTCTTGTAACCGCCTCGTAGGAAGCAACTTGAGAGGTTACATCCCAGGTGCCGTATGTTGCAGTTGGGTTGTCTCCTGCTGCTCCTGCATTCACTCTGGTTGCATTACCAGACCCAGTACCAAGTGAAGTAATCAGAATGTTATCTTCATCTATCTGAGTAGTTGTAGCAGTGGTGCCCATAATATTGATATTTGTACTATAACTTACTCTCTGGTCATTATGTGCTCCATAAGGAGTTACAGCATCGTATCTTGAAAAGTGGTCTGATGTTAATGTGAGGTGCAAATCTTTAACAGTATTTGTGATTACACAATCAACACCAGTTCCAACACCAAAGTTTCTAACTGGTGGGTTTGCTCCACTGAAGTTAGTATATGTTTTATCTCCTGGATCATTGAATCCAGATGTTGCTCCATCTGATGTTACAAAGACATGATCACTATACATATCACCAGTCGCATTAGTGACCGTCATTGTATATGTGAAGTCATTTGCTGGTGCCTCTGTATAATGAGGAACACCAGATGAGTAATTGAGTGCAGGATTGCTAGGTGCGGTCACTCCACTGAACGATATTACCGGTGCTCCAACTGTGCTTGGGTCCTCATACCAGAAGAGATTTGCTGTGCTGTTTCCAGCATGACTCATATGTGCCTTATTGAACCCATCGGGTGATGCAGCATCTATAAATCTTGCATCGTATACTTCATAAAAGAATGAAGCAATACCTACATTTCGTGTTGAATCTACTGCATCCTTATCATTTGCAATCTGGAGTGCTCCGAATGTTCCATTATCTGACTTGATTGCTCCTTGTCCGAAGGTATCATTAAATGCAGTTGAACCAATTCCGGTTGCATTTACAAATCCTTCTATGGTTCCGCTATCACCGGGACCATATTCTGTAATATAAGCAGTTGTGATAGTGCTATCAGTATTTCTTGTATATTGCGTTCCTGCTACTGGTGCTGAACCCCCAGTATTATTAGTTGCTGTGAATCCAGCACAAAGTCTACCAGTTCCTGCTGCACCATCTAGTGTAAGTGATACACCTCCGATGGTATCTGGTTCATTGGGAACTAATTTACCTAGAATATAGTTTAAATGTTCAATTGAGTTATCAACCTTAGTGCTACTTGTGAGCGATAATGCTCCTGTTCTGTAACTACCAGAAGTTGGTGTACCGAGTGTTAAATTACCACCTTCTCCTTCATACCTAGTTGCTGTTACAACTCCGGTATATTGTATTGCTCCCCCACCAAATGACTCCTTCCAAGGAGTTAAAAGCGTGATAGTGGTTCCAATTCCAACTCCACCTGTGTCTCTTTCCGCAAACAGGTGACCATCATGAAAGTTGATTGCTAATTCGCCTTTTTGTAAAGCACCAGGACGCTTCCCGGCTACAGAAGACCTCTTTAACCTAAAAGGTGTTGCCATTTATTCTACTCGGTATATACCAAAAAAGGAGACTTATATAAGTCTCCTTTTATTTATCCTTCTTCTTGGTTGTCTCCCTCGACCATTGTTAATGCTTCAATCGCACCTTGGATTTTGAGGTATTGTTCTTTCTTTGTATTAAATTGTTTTTCTAACTCAAGTAAATCGGTTCTGAGTTCTGCTTCCTTCGTAGATAATTCTTCAAGCATCATTGCTGGGTCCATATATCTTAAATAGTAATGGTAACTTATTTATTCTACACTAAATACTAGAAAAAGTCAAAATGGCATCTCAAAGAAAGATTTTCAAAAGAGTTGGTATAAGGAGAGATAAGAATTTCTCCGATCTCTCCGATTCAACAGCTGCATTGAATAACTTGCTTGATACACTTGTTGATAGTGTTGATGCGACTTTTATATCTGAAGATTTAGACGCAATTCGTAATTCTTTTGCAGAAGGATTGGGTCCAACTGAGTATAGAGAATTTATTGGTAGTGCTGTAGAGGAAACCAATACCAGTGGAATCAACATTGGAGTTGTTCCTAGAATCACATATCAAAACCGTTTAGATAAATTTAAAGTTTCTTCTGGAAATCCTAGACTTAATGGTGGTAATGGTCTTACCGCAAATTATTTTAATGAAGACCAAGTTAAAAATACCACAGATATTTTTACTGGAATTACAACTGGAGGAACACTCCCAAGTGATAATTTCTGGGAAGCTGGGAATTTTCAATATACAGCAAAAATTCACCCACAATCAGTTAATACTGCTGGTGGTGCTCAATGGGATGGGTTTTTTGTCCCAACTCAAACCGGTGTTTATAGATTTACTGCAAACTCAACTTTAGGATTTACCGCTGATTTTCAAACTGAAGGATATACATCTGGTGTCGGAACTTTTACAGAATATTCTAGAGTTAACTTATCCAAATCAACTACTGGAACAACTGAGGGTACTGAAAGAGTTGTAATTCCAGCAGGAGCTGTGAAGAATATTGGTGTTGGTATGACTGCATCTGGTTCTGGAATTCGTACAGGTTCTATAGTAAGCGGAATAGGCAATACTGGAATAATTACACTCGAAAACCCAGATGGTGATCCTATTACATCTATTGCTACTGGTGCTATTAATTTTACTAGAGAAGCAGGAACTTCGGTGCAGAGTAGTTTTGATACATATACATTAGAAAAATTTAATAGATATCGAATCAGATTTAGATTCTATGTCCCTTTTGGGTTAAGTGGTAGAGGACTTAATAAAGCAATATCTTTTCTTTTTCAATCCCCATCGTCCGAAAGTGGTGTTTATCTTCGGTATCATAACTTATATTCATTAGATTATGATTTTTCGGATGGAGTACAGGGTAGTTTTAATAAATTCTTAAATCAATCTGTATTCTTTGGCGGTGGTCTTATTGGTGGAACAAATAGTAATGAGTATGTAAAAATCAAATCAACTAAAAAAGTTGATATCAAATACATTCCCAAAACAACTCTTGCTGGAATTGTAAGAAAAACTTTTACTGCTAGCTGGTCGTCAGGTGTTAAAATTATTTCAATTTCTGATACTACGAATATTGAAATCGGTAATTATATTTTTGCATCAGGATTGACCTCAAATGTGAATATACCAGTTCGTGTCGTTGATGTTGTGATTAACGACTTTATTGTTATTGATACTGTAACTACAGGAACAGGATCTAATGCGACTGTTACTGCTATTAATCATCGTGGTTTTGTTAAGAGAGTTACAGCAAGTTCTAGTGGCGGAACAGTTACTATTAGTAATGGAAATACCAATGACCTTAGAAGTAATCAACTTGCAATATGGGATGGTGTCTCAAGTTATACTGGAATTACTACTAATGGTTCATCTAATCAAGTAACTCTTTCCCCTACCCTAGGATTTGGTACTAGAGCACTTTACTTTTATGAATCTAGAGGTCTGATTGATAAGGCATTGAGTTCTTTCTGTGTTCCTGCTCAAACTCAATGTATATTAGTAAATACATCAGCAACTGCAGGTGATACAACAATAACAGTTGATAATATTTCAGGAACAATTGCACCAGGTTGGGTAATTCAAGGATTCCCATTTGCATCAGGAACAACAATTTCTTCAATCGTAGGCAATACTGTTACTGTAAATCCAGCAATTACCAAAAACATTAATCCTGGTTCTAATTTTACTGCTACAAATTCTGGTCAAGACAGATCACTCTGCTGCCCCCCAACAGACACATCACCACCATTTAACCCAACTGAGGAAGGATTAGAAACAACCACTACTTCACCGAATCTTGAACTTACCGGTGGTAATGTTAAATTTGATGCATTTAATGCAACTGTAAATACATCTAAAATATCTTTATATTCTTCTACGAACAAATCCAATAATAGACTCCAATTGAAAGGTGGAGACGGAATCACATATAATATATTTTGCGTGTAAAAATCAAAAAAGGTTTTTAACCAATTTTTTGCCGGAGATTTTTAATCGCCTTTTTTGGAATTAAAAGTTGATTTTGGTTCAGGGAGTCATCAACAGATAGTATGTCTCCCCATTAATTATAACCGGAACCTTGTGAGTGAACGACTCTACATCTACTTCTGAACCAGATGTTTGATTCACTCCAGTAATTGTAATATTATTCGCAAATAAAAGTTCTCCTATTGTAACCTCAGCACTGTCTGTCTTTAGGTCTAGACCATCGATCGACCATGGATTATTATCAGTTGAGAATGCCCTAGTGTTTCCAATAAAAATACCCGGAGACTGTTCACCACTAAGTGCTGAATTGGTAGTATTAAACTGACCGGGATCAAATAGATTGATTGTTCCTTCAAACTTTATGTCTTCATCTGTAGTTGTGTTATCTGTACCTTTGTATTTTTTCTCAACAAAGTATCCCGCATTCTCAACATTTGCTTGAGTTGAATCAAAAGTATCATTGATTGAGTCAGATAAGTAAGAATTAAACTCTTCATTATCCTGAACGTCTGGTTCTGTAAAATTAAGTATATTTTGTTGATGGACGAATTCCTTTCTAATAAAATCAAATTGAGGTGGAGTTGATGTTATGTTAATCGTGCTTATACCAACTGTGCTGTCAAAAAATGATAACTTAAATTTAGATTCAGAATCAGAATTACATATAAAATATTCAGTTCCAGCATTTAGAGTTGTTGAACCTACACTAACAGATTGACTTACAGTAACAACATCATCATCTGTATATACAAACTGTATATTGGACTTAAATGTTATCTTTGCATTAGTCAACTCTCCTGATTCAGCATTATCAGTGAATAATACATTATCCAATTTATATGTGAAGAATGTTCCCCCAGATCCTACAGTTTGTGTAGCAAAATTACCATTAAAAATTGTTGACCCTGTTCCAGTAGTAGTTACGTTCTCAAGAACGATAGCTTCACCCGGATATGTATTGTAAGGAACTGTTGTTGTTACAGTAACTAAACTTGACTTAAAGTCATCACTGTCTTCATAAATTACTGACGAGATTGAATTAACATCTAAGACTTTATCTGTACTAAAAATAAACTCATCAGTAATCAAATTTACAGAGTTGAATGCTAGATACGAAGTATTTCTTAGATTATTTTGTATAACTCTTAAGTCACCAGCAACTCCTACACCACCCAGATTACTCAGTGATAAAACGTCATTCGTATTTTCTTCAAAATTTAGATCTCTTCTAAATCCTTGGTTCTGTTTTACTGGCATTGTTTTTTAATCGTGAGTGATGTTCCAACCTTTTTCTCTCAAAAGATCGATATTATCTCGGGCATCATTACTAATTCTGGGAGCTCCGCCATTACCACGAAGATTTACTGTGACTCTTCCACGATTTACGGATACCCAGCTATCGTATAAATCTTGAAGTATTTGATCAAGTGCTTGTGCTGATAAATTATTATTAGACAAGTCTATATATCTAATTCGATACAATTCCTTAAATGAACCTGTTTTATACCCTGTGAAATTATTATCAGACATGATCAAATAATATAGTCTAGGGCATTCACTAAAGTCTGGGATTTGCCCAGAAATTTGATTATTATGCACATAAAGATACCTTAAGGCAGGTAGATTTTCAAATTTTCCAATCCCAGTAAGCTGATTATCCTGTAAATATAGATTAGCAAGTTTTGATAGATTTCTATAAGTTGGAATTGCGTTGGTGAATTTATTATTGTTAAATTCTACATATCTTATATTTTGATTAGCTGCTAGGTTTGGTAATGATCCAGTAAAAGCATTTGAAAATAATCTAAGAACACTCAGATTAGGATTACCACCAAAACTTGGAAGGAGACCACCAGTTCTACCATAAGAACGATACCAAAAATAAGAAAGAGCAGTAATATTTGCAAGGGCATCAGGATGAATATTACTCGTCAATAGACTTCTAGAATCTATGTAAATATTCCTCAACTCTGGAGTAAATTGGAAAGTTTCTTTTGGGATTACGTAACTATCATCAGGTGTATTCCCATTATATCCTCCGCCTCTTATATTAGTGTACCTTAAGTCAAGTGTATCTAAACTTGGATTAGTGAATATTGGAAATCTACTCCCAGAAAGAGATGCACTGTATAATCTAATAGAGGTAAGTGCTCCACAACCATCAAATCTATAATCAATGCTATTTTCTTTATCAATTAGTTTTCCAAGACTTCTAGTATAAGTTGCGGTAAACGTTACTAATGAATTTTTTCCAGCAAGTCCAGCGGGAAATTGCAGTCCAGTTCCACTAATATTGATGTCTTTAATAACATTATTATTACTGGATATTGTTATTACACCACCTAAGTAATAATTGGAACTCAGTGAGAGACTAATGAGATTTTCTAACTGATTAATACTATATTGACCTTCTGAAGTATTACCAGATCCAATTGATCTAAAGTCATTACGTGTAACACTATAAGTTTCTACTGTACTTGCAACATTAGGAAGCGCTGCGTTGCCTGCAGAATCAGGGTGGAAATATGCTCCACCACCTCTACCAACATGGAATACAGTTAACGATGGAAATCTATCGGCAAATATATTCTGTGTGATTGAACCATAAAAAGTTCCTTCCAAATATAATTGCGTAAGTGTAGAAGGGATCTTATCTAATATCGTATCTGTTCTTACACTACCATCGTTGAATGTTAGAGAACCATCATACGTAGAATTCTGTAATTTCCTTTCATTTTCAAATTCACTTAGATAGAATGGATTTCTTCTTAATAGCAATATATTTAAATTTTCTGCAATACCAGTGGTTCCTGATGGAGTATTGTTAGTCGTTAAGATTGGGAACTCTCTTAATCCATTATAAGAAAGATCAATTTTTGTTGCTGATTGAAACTTAACTGCCGGTAAACTTCTAATATTTGCAGATGTGATAGTAATTTCACGAATTTTATCAGGGTTGTAATAAAATTGTATAAATCTTTCTCTAGAAACTGAAGACCTATATCTTATTGTAGATGTTGTATTGCCTTGATTTTTAAAACTTGAATATCTATTTGCATTTCCTGTCTCGATAATCTTCCAACTTGCAGGAGTATCACTAATTAAATCTGTTAATTTAATTGTTGCATTTAACTTCCTAAAGAACCCCTTGAATACGACAGGGATACCTTTCATAGCATAAAGAGTTACTGTCTGTCCACCAATAGATGTTTGTATTTTATGTGTAGGAAACTCTGAAGGAAATTCCTTTGCCTGTGGTACGATAGAAGTCTGAAGTCTTGGACCTGTACCAGTTGCTGTTCCAAATTTTAATGCTCCACCACTACGAATTCCAAGTCTTGCACCATAAGAAATTGGAGAGGTAGATAATACTGGACTTGCCGCAGAACTCCATGCACTAGTCCTTGAAGTTGAAATATCTGCAATCTTAATGGTAGCACTACCACCAGTTCCATCAACATACCTATATCTAATCGCATTACCACTCAATGAACCATTGATTTTTAAATTACCAAACAGAGAACCATCTGTTCCTGCTCTTTCATTAAGCAGACCGCTAAACGTACCACTATCTCTGGATAGTCTATCTAAAGTCTTATATAAAGGATCAACTAGTCGTGAGAAACTAATCCAATCATTACGTGTTGCACCAGCATCACTTGAACCAAGAATTACTTCTAAATCCAGAGGAGGAAGATTAATATTTTGGAGTGATATGTTTTTATTTTCAACATCAGCAAAGGAACTGAGTACATTAAGACCAAATAGTTTTGGATTTTTAAGTGACATGTATCTTTCCTATTACCAAGTAGCGAGTGCTGATCTTTTCCAAGTGTTTGTTGCAACACAGACATACAGATAACTGGCATCATAACGAATATCACCTGCAGTGCCAGCACTAGTTGCAGAGGAAGGTGCAGAACCTTCTACTGTAATTTCACCAGTAACACCACTGACATCTATACTAAAACTACCAGTCAAAGTATCAGAATCAGTAATTTCCTGAATCTGATTTGCGCTAGCATTAATTATGAGGGGTCTACGGTTCGCCATTATAACCTAAGGTTTCTTTTATTTATTATTGTTCTTTATAGTTCAATGTTGCTTCAATTTCACCTGAAGTACCATCATCAAGTTTTTTAGCAACTAGGAAGAATGCTTCAAGGTTCTGATTGTCTGGAGTAATTACAGTACGATCAGGTCCAAAGATCTTAGACATATCAATCTCACTAGTTTGGTTTTCACCAATATAAATTGTATCAACAGCTGTTGATGGTCTAAGATTCTGTTCATTTTGTTTATCAATTAAAGAAGATGAAAGTCTAGAAACCTCAAGGAAATTAGTTGGTGCTGCTCCTTGTGTGTCTGCTTCTCCACCAGCATTAGTAACCTCTGCATTATCACCAAGTGTATACAATTTGGGAGAAATTGTTCTTACAAAATTTCCTGATGTTTCTCTGATAGAAATATTATTAATAGCAGCATTGTCACCAAGTTTTGCAAAGAAGTATAGTGGAAATGGATCATAATTAAACAACTTTTGTCTAGTTGGATTTTTGCTTGCTGTAATTTTAATCGGTCTAATATCAATAGAGAAATCAGAACCTGGACTTCCAAGAGATTCACTGATTTCAATCCAATTAAATATATCATTATCAGCATTGAAGTACTGTTTAACCTCTCCCACAAATGTTGCAGATGATGGAGATAATTCTGAAGTTAATTTAATTTGACCACCATCGTAATCAATTCCTGATGGAAATGTTCCTTGCTTTAGTATGAATAATCTACCCAATGGATCTGGAATAGATGGATCAGCACTGGGACCTGGCAAATAGTTGACTTGATTTAATCCACTAATTTCTGAAGTATCCAGAACTTCAACAGTTACTAATGAACATCTACCAGTAGAATTACCTGGAGGAGAAGGAATTCTATAGTCTAAAGCCATTCTTCTTGGTGGATTTGTATTACTCCAAGCTTCATTTCGCTCAGTACCATTTTCATCTTGCCCAGCCCTTGCATGAGTGTGTTGAGCATATAAAACATCACTACCCTCTTTTGGGTGACCTGTATATAAAATAGTTGTTAATCCTGCTCCGGGACCAGAACCAGGTTTGATGAAACCTAATAAATCTAAACCAGATACTGAAGGCGTATAGTTTGTCATACCCACTGTAAAGTCAGCAAAGTGGTTATACGAATCACCTTGTGATGGATTTAAGAATTGAATTTCAATTTTAGAACCAGTAAATTTAAAGTCACAAGCAGCATAGTGGTTATCCTGACTACTCAAACGAATTGGATATCCATAAGTTGAAACACCAGGACCAGCATTTATAGTAGTTACTATACCAGAAACAGCATCTCTAACTTGAATATTATATTCTCTATCCGCAAGAGTTGGATAACCATCTGTACCAGGATACCCCTTGATTGTTGCAGTTTCATAACCTAAAAATGTGTCTCCAACTCCGGTAACAGGATCTTGCAAATCACTAATGTATGCATTCCAAATACTTGGAGCAATGAGTTTAGAACCAAGATCAGACAATTGAAAATATGAATCATTAGCTGCTGCAAGTGTCCTGCCATCAGTGAATTGAACTTCAACACTTGGTCCAGATGTAGTAGCAGCAATTCCAGGAGTATATACATGCCCAAATCCAGGACATGCTCTACATTTTACAACTTCAACCTTTGCTAAAGAATCACTGGTGATGTTCAGAGTGGTTGGAATGATTAACTTTTTGTTCTTAATTTCTACACCAGTACTATTCAGTATAAACTCTTTTGGTGTAATTCCAATTAAAGACTTTTCATTAATTTTATTGATAGATTTTACTTTAGAACTTGAAGAGAATATTTGTGAAGTTCCTTCATCACCACCATCAATATAGTACGATGCACCATACTTATAAAGAAACTGTGGTGTTCTAACATCAGAAGTTTTAGCAACATCAAGTGAGTATACTAATCTAAAATATGAATCCTCTAAACAAGGAGAACCCATTGAGTTTTCAATAACAAATGTATGAATGACTACCCATCTTGCTTCACCAGGACCGGCAGGAATATATGCATAGAACCTAGCACCAATAGCACCATACCAACCAAACTCAATCTTGTACATTGTAACCCTATTAGGTTGAATCAAATACCCAGATGGTCCGTTACCATTCAGTGGGTCACCATTAAAGTTATCTCTAGGAACTTCAATAGTCCAGTATTCTTGACTGTCAAATGGGTCGCCAGTTTGTTTACGAACTTGATCCAAAGCAGTTAATCCACTTCTTTTCAGTGCAGATACGGGAAGAGGTATTGTGCTTCTACGAATAATTTTAAGTTGTCCGGCATTGATTTGAAGTATATACTGGTCTGTAGGGTTTTTAATACCCCACTCCAGTGTGACACCACTAACAGTTTCTGTAGATGACCTTAGACCGAACGTGAATCCACTGATACGACCGGGTTGATATCTGAATACTCTTCTAGACTGAAGGTATGCATATCTTTTATCACCATCACTATATCCTGGACGAGTATCATCCGAACCATATGGTCCACCAGTTAAGTTTAGTAAATTAACTGAAGCAAAGGTGAATGTAGTTGAAGTAACTGGATCGACGAGAATACTATCTCTAATATCTCTCCAAACATCAGTCCATGTATCAATTAATGCAAACGACTCATTAATACCAGCAGCATAAACAACATCACCCGATAATACATATACTTGTGATGGATCTAGGAATTGTTGTTTCCATTCAGTAGAATAACCCTGACTTGATCCTGGACCACTATTATAATAAGTAAATAACTTATTACCAAGATCAATAAATTTTAAATAACGATTGAATAAATCTTCATTGTAGAAACCTACCTGAGCAAATCTAGGTCCAAAAGGATATGAATATGGTACAGCAAATGCTTCTAATCTAATACCAGATTCTTGTACTTCTTCTTTTGTGCCTGCATTATATCTATCACCATAAATTGCATTTGCTCTCCTGTCCCAAGTACCAAAACTAATACCACTAGTAATTGCATAGAATTCAAAATCATCTTCATTCAAACCATAAGATGATACATTTGAAAACAAACTTAATTGTGTTTCTGCTCTGTTAACACCAAGAAGTGTAGTACTTACATCACTAGACTCTCTAAATTGTTCCTCTACTTTGAAGACATTATCAGACAGGTTTAATTGTTTTACTGCTCTGCCAATAGATACTAAACCTGTTTGTATGCCTGTAATAGCAACATCATTCGACAATTCAATCCTAGAATTGTATACATTTGAAACAAAAGTTCCATCTGGGATTCCAGCACCTTCTACTGTATCAAAAGGTTTAACGTATACTGTGGTAGAAATACCAACATCATCACGGAAATATAATTTGTTTTTTAAACCACCCTGATCGGAAACTGTTTTAACATCGACAAAGGTGTATTGTGAAAATTGTGTCCTTCCTAAACCAATATCAACAGAACCACCTGATACACGAGAGACATTTTGACTAAATGCGACTAAAGAACCACCACTCTGTAGTGCAGATGCAGCATTAATGCTAACGTCAAAGTTTACATTGTAGGTGGCTGTATGTAATCCAACAGTTGAAAAACTTAATCTACTGTATGCATCTTGATTTTCCTTTGGGAATACAACAGATGTGGATCTTTCTGCTGTCGCATCAGCAACGAAGAACTGATCCACATTTGTAATGAGTGGTGTTCCAAATTCGTCAGTTAATATTTCTCCGTTGGCAATGTTATAAAGAAGATCTTCATTCTTTGGAATAATAGTTACCGGGCGTTTATCATCACCCAGTTTTACGTCCTTTCCTCCGTTCGCCATGGATCACTGCTCCTCCCAAGTAAGACTTACTGATACATTTCCTGTCGCTGTTGGAGCACCTGCAGCAGGAGAGAATAATCCGGGTTTGTATTCTTTCTGTGTGGACCCACATAGATATAAACTATCTACAATATTTGTGAGTGGGAAAGAAAGATACTCTTTATTGTAGTCAAAGTAAGGAGACAAGTCATAGTTCTCACCGGATGCAGGGATGTAGAGACTTGCTACAATTGTTCCTGTCTTTGGAATAGGCGATTTATTCTGCGGACTCACTTTGATTGAAGATAATTGTGCGAGTGTGAATTCACTTGGTTCTGCACCAACTGAGTTTCCTTCTGCGTCTGCATCTTCTTCTCTAATAAATGGTTCAGTATTATTCAGAATAATATTATCGGAAGTTGATTCTAAAGCATAGAAGTAATAACTATCGACATCAATGCCTTTTGTTCTATCCTTACCTCTATTTTCTAGGTAACCTAAAACTGAGATTGGTTTTTGTGAAGCATCAGTTTCAAAGTATCCTCTGATGTAACCATAAGCACCACCACCAATGTCTCTAATGTATTCAGCATGAGAACCAACATTACCTGTACTAGCATCAGTAGTAACACTGAATACTAAAGTGCTTCCACTAGTTCCACTACGAAGTGTAACTGGTCTGCTATAGTCACCAGAGATTGCTCCGTTAAAATCAGTTCCACCTGGCGCATTACCATCAAAGATTGGGTCAGTGGTGCGAGGATATACTTTAATAGCAGTGTTATTGTCCAGAGAACAAGTGAATGCTAAAGACTCTTTCTTAATTCTGATTTCAGTTCCGGCACTCAATCCATGGGAAGAAGATGTAGTTGCAGAAATAGTACCAGTTGTAGAATTATATGTAACTGCTGTGATTGCATACTTGGTACTAGTATTGAGTGAAGCAATTGCATTTGTAAGGTCACTGCTACCAGGAACAAATGTATGTGCTCCAGTATATTGAATCAAGGGGAGTTCAACTGGAGTTGGTTTCCCTCTCTTACCAATATTAACTACAGTACTAAGTTGTGGAAGTGCTGCAGATGGTTTTACGATTACTGAAGTTGTTTGGAAGACAGGTGACTTTAAAAGGTCAACCTTAACAACTGCATCAGAACCAGTAGACATTCTGGTTGGATACACCTGAGTTCTATTTCTTACGTCTCTACCTGTGCTGCTTTGGATAAAGTCTCTACACTTAATACCAACCAGTGGTGTTACACGGTTTGGAATAATCGTGATGGTAGATGAAGTAGTAGCATTCAGTGGAGAGTTAAGATGTATACGATTGTTAGCCGTATTTACATAAGTAACTTCAATGTTTTGGTCAAGAGGGTCAGTGGTTATAATCTTTGCACCAGTATAGTATGCAGTAGACAAACCTGATGTTGCACCAGCAACAATGTATGGGTCATTCGTATCAGTTGCAGCAGCAAGTGATGCCTGTGTGGTTCCACTTCCGACTGCAAATTTTCTCTTTAATCCATATATTTCTTCTTCTTGTGGGGTTCCATGACTGAACAATTTAACTGTTCCACGGTCACCACCATCAATGTAGTATGAAGCACCATACTTAACAATATGTTCCGATGCACTACCATAACCGAATGCACTTGCAGGTCTTAAAGCATTAGGATATCCATTTCTATTCGGGTTACCTCCACCATACACAAGATACGTGATAGGAAGGGTCGCATTGCCCAGTGAGGAGACCTTCAACTGGTTTGATGCCCGTAGATGATGAACTCTAACCCAACGTGCCTCTCCGTTGCTTACAGGCACATACGCAAGGAACAGAGCACCCACAGCACCATACCATGAGAACTCAATCTTATACATGGTAACCTTTGTGAGGTCAAGGTCCCAAATACTAGTATCAGTTACGACTTCATTAGTGTCGTCATCATATACAAAAGCACCTGCTCTCTTATCTGCAACAGCATCACTATAAAGTAAGTCATCTGTTAGGGCATCTAATCGGTCACCACTAAATCTAGACCTTGGGATACGATATTCATATACTCCCCAATATTGAATGTCTACATTTTGATTGACCCACTTATTATAATAATTATTAACATTCAAAATCTGTTCTTTAAGTGTACTACTTAATGCAGAACTTAATGATGTATCGATATAACCTTCACTGGCATTGTCTGCATTCGTATACTTATACGGGAACATACCAGTTGGTTTAACTGTAGCGTATCCTGTGGTGTTTACAATAGCACTATTAGATGTTGGTTGAATAAAAGGAACCGGAGTCACTAAAACATGTGATGTAAAACCTGTACCATTGGTTGGAGTTACAGCAATACCATCCAAGTCTGTAAGTGTAGCAGTACTGATACCAGTGGTAGTATTAACACCAACTGAAGCAACCTTATAAATCTTCTCGTCAAACAATCCACCAATTGTAGAACTATTGGAACCTTTTTCATAAGAAACATACTGTCCAGCTGTAAGACCAACAACATAACCACCACCATTAGATGCATAGAATGTCTGAACGGTTGAGACACCAACATTAACTGTAAACTGTTTTACACCATCAACTCTTACAACATTATATCCAGTTGTTCTATTGGGGTAATACTTTGGTGTTGAACTATACTGACAGGTCATTCCGATACCAGTCAAGGTAACGAACTTACCATTCTTATATCCGTGATCATCCTCGGTTGTGATTGTCATCAAACCAGTGTTGATATTATACACTGCGTTTGTAATTGAGTTGGCAAGACCAACCATACTAATTACACTACTATCAAAGACTGATGTAATACCTACTTCATGCCTTGGTTGCAGGAGTGATTCATCATAAACAGCAGCATGAGTCATCATCAAGTTATCTCTTAAGATAACAAGGTCACCTAATTTACGGTTAGTATATCCAGGAGGAACAGAGGTAGCACCAGCACCTACAGATTCAGATGCTCTTGGTTCTAGAGCATTGTATAAATTTGTTACACCATAATCTGAAGTCTGTTGACCAGCATTAGTACCAAATTCTAAAGGGTTAGCGAAAGTATTTGCTTGCGTTCTTCTTACAACAGAAAAGTTATCTCCGGTTCCGTCATTCCTTGATTCCCAATAGTATCCATCGTAGTTATCAAAGATACCATACTTACGTATTGCTGGATTCTTAATACCAGCACCAGTAGAATTAATTAAAGTTGTTTTGACACCAAATGTAGCAGCAGAAACACGACCAGGTTGGTATCTAAAGAATCTCTTAGATGTTAGAATAGCAGATTTATCAGCAGGTGCTTCAAGTAATGCACCAGATTCTTCTGGGACATGGGTTAAACCCCAACCCATTGTTTGTCCAATACCAGCATATATTGTGCCAGAAGCATTACTAACCGAGGCAAACTGCTCTGGTGTTGATGTCCATTCTGTAGGATTAACATCATAGGTGTTAACGTCCGCAAAAATACCAAGAGCAACTTCTGATCTTGGTATTCCTAGAAGTGAAAGAGCAACTTCTGATTGAACTTTATTCTGTTCTACAACTGGAATTGCAGATTGATCACTTGCAATAACAACAGGAATTGATTTGTCAGATTTTTGTTGCCCAGGAGGGACCGGAGCGGTTCTACCTACAACGGTTACCGCTGAATTAGCATTTACGTTTGTATTGTCTGGCATGGATTAGATTACTCCGACTCTTCCTTTGGCGATTACGAATTGCTTCCTTATACTTATATATCCGTTCACACCACTCGACAATTCACCACCGTTGGTGACTGAAGTGGTTGTAATACCAACTAATCTAATTTGTTTTTCATCAGAACTGATACTAACCTTTTGCTGAACAGTAAGTTCCTTAGATGAAAGACTTGGTGATACACCGTGATCAACAAGTTTAACAATGTCTCCAACAGCAATAGAAGCAAATTGATTTGAATCATTAAGTGTAACTCTGTACTCAGTTGTACCAGCTCCAACAGTACTGATACCACTCTTATACCAAGCACCTGTTTGGATACCGATGTAAGTAGTTAGACCGACTGGTATGTCTTGGAATTCAACACCGACAATACTATATCCAAGTTGTGTATTTGACACATTAGCAAGTGTTGCAGCAGAACTCTGAGTCAACTTAGTTTGAATGTAACCATTCTCTCTACCAAATCCACCAGATTCTTGGTTATTTGTATGGATATCAAAGTCAAGGAACTTAGTTCCAATTGTTTCACCTTGAAGGGTGGAACCTGTACCAACCATCGTTCCGATACCAGCAGTAATGGTAACCTTATTGGAACTGATGTCCTTAGGTTCTCCATCTTCAACATACTGTAGAACAGGACCAAAGAAGGTTGAACTTGTATCGACTGTGATATTAATACCGTTGAAGTCACTATCGTAGATATCTGGTGATGGAATGAACTCATCAGCAGGTCCAAGGATAATGTTATCAGTGGTTGTGATCTTGCCGGTTGCAAATGTGAGGAGTCCGCGACCACAATTGCGAATGATGTTACCACCAGTAGCAACTACAGTAGAAGCAGATACATCAACAGCAGCAGGGAAGTTCTCAAAGAGACAGTCATTGATTCTCAAACTTGTAGTCTTTGATGCATTAAGTGGTTCGTATGGATACCTATCAGTTAATGCACCATCAACGAATGTTGAATTCTCGATGGATACTCTGGCGCTATCCTCAATAGTCATACCATGCATTGGACTATTACGAAGTTCAATACCTCTTATGAGTCCTGATGATAATCCTTTCAGATATACCATATAGGAATCATCATTTGCTGTATCAGGGAATCTATACTGGTTAGTACTGTTACCATCAACCGTAAAATCACTAAATGTAATGTCTTTAGCAAGGTTGTCTGTACCAATACCGACGAATACATTATCATTTTGGAGAGTATTTCCTCCTCCATCAGTTTCATCATTCGCAAAGTACTGCTGCTTCAGAACTGAATTCTTTCCTACACCAGTAATAGTAAAGTTAGACGGAACAATGAGTTTCTCTGCGAGGAATGTTCCGCTTGGAAGTTCAAGGTAACTACCACCTCTTGCAACAATATCATCTATTGCTTGAGTAAGGGCATAAGTATTATCGTGAACAACATTCAGAGAACTGGTAGTTCCAAATCCAACAGCATTGTTGAAATCATATGCTCTGTTGACTGTGATGCTGCTATTACCGATGGATACGATCTCGTCCAACGACCATCCCCTTCTCTTACCTTCTGTTCCAATAGTTGGGAAGTGAATTTGTGGATTGATAGTAGTCTCTCCAATTCCAAGGTACTCATTCTTCGTGGAGTTGCTACTCCAAGCAGTCTGATCATAAACACCGAAGTCCTTATAGATGATGCCGCTTGTGTTAGATCCAAGTTCCTTAGGTCCAAGAATACCAATTAATTTTGCTTCATTGATATCAGCAGCATCACCATCAGCAGATTCTTGACGGTAGAGGAGAATACCATTAGCACTTCCGTTAGTTCTATTGAGTGTGACAGCAATGTGTTCCAGATCATTGAAGTTATCAATGGTGGTGTGACCAACACCTGCCTTTGGATCAAGTTGCGTACCAATACCAACATCACCAGTTCTCAGATTGAACTGAGCAGACCAGTAACGATACCTTCTATTGGTAGCACTAGATCCAATCTTGGTGAATGATGGAATAGATGTATAAGGATTAACTGTAACTGGAGAAGTAGAAAGTCCGACACCGAACAACTTAACTTTCTGTCCGGTAGAGAATGTAGAAGTGCTAACTCCAGTAATTTGCAGTTTGCCACCTACAGTAGCACCAATTCCAGTGTGAACTAGTCCATCATTACTGACTCCATAACTGGAAAGTCTGTAGAGTGGAAGAACATTAATATCAACTAACTCATAACCCGTTCCTGCATTGTTAACTTTCAGGATACGGTTTCTCTCAAAGGTTGTTTCCTCAGTTTTGGTATTAGGAAGATCACTTAACTTGAAGTTTTCGTAAACGTTAGCACGGATTGTTCCGTTAACATCCAGTTCAAATTGTGGATTAGCAGTCTTGATACCAACATTTTGAGTAGACTTATTAACAATCAGAGATGGATTTGCATCAGAACCAACCTGGAAGGATGGATTTGATTGAGCATTGCCCTGTAATTGCAGTTTGACTGCAGTAATACCATCAACCACATCAGTGTTAGTAATCTTATTAGTGAAGTTGACTGGTCCTCTGAACTCAGAAGGCAGGTTTCTGTTAGGACCACCACCAACACGCAGAGTGTTTCTTACATACAGGTCATCAAAGACTCCGGTGAAGTCATTACCAACCTCACTGATGAATCTCTCAACAGGTTTGATTCTTCCATCCCAAGTAAAGAACTCACCACGATCATTCATACCAGAGAAGAACGTGACTCCACCTTTCTTCTCGCAGTAGATAGATAATAGTTCCTCCTCTCTTCTAAGAGTTCTTTGAATTCTCTGTGGAAGTGCAGTTGAATAGTTACCAGGACCATAACCAACATACTCAAAGGTGTGACCAGAAGCACGGATGCTGGAGAATCTACGAACCTCAGAAGGAATGATATTGATTTTTTGAACTA
>Ga0181420_1000182_pt1 | contig 24548 bp, 45 predicted proteins | sample 43SPOviralmetaG_FD_130145 | JGI IMG/M metagenome (GOLD analysis project Ga0181420, IMG submission 130145) | Marine viral communities from the oligotrophic San Pedro Time Series (SPOT) site, San Pedro Channel, CA, USA - 43 SPOT_SRF_2013-05-22 | ecosystem: Environmental > Aquatic > Marine > Strait... | reverse complement strand
TTCTGGTAGTACCTTATCCCCTGCTCTGAGCCATAATTTAAGATTGGATGCAGAGTATTTAGTTAGGTCTACTACCTTACTTGAAATCTTACCAATCGCAGTTGCATCTAAGGCACTATCCCAGATAGCTATTTCGTCAATGAGTCCGTTTGTGTATAAAGCATTACCCTCATGGTTACCAATTCTAATAGGTGTATTACCCTCATCTGTACTCATATCAATACTTGATGGGATAGAAGTTGTATTTGTTGATGCAGTTCCATCAATATATAATGTTAAACTTGTAGACGGAACAAATACACCTGCAAAATGATGCCAATTATTATCAGTTACAGTACCTGCTGTTAATACTGAGGTAGCAGAACCACCATTGTAAATATTAAAAATTAATTTATTAGCGTTACCACTTGATGATTCTAATACAGCAACATTAAAAACTCTATTACTTGTGTCATCTTTACAAATAATAAATTGTGCTGAAGATTGAGAACTAACTTTAAACCAACCACTTACAGTCATTGCTCCTGTAATATTTAATGCAGATGTAATTGGTAATTCTAAATAATCATTAGAACCATCGAAATTGAAGGAATACTTGTTGGGAAAGCCGAGGACCTTACCCTTGCTTAATAAGTTACCTAATCCTAGCATTTAACCAACGTAGGCTATGACTTTACCAGAGGCTAGTGTAAAGCCTGTATATCTGCCATATAGTATTGATCCTGCAGGAAACGTAACTGAGTCTATAGCCGCACCTGCGTTAGAATCGATTAAAGTTCCTGTGCCTGTATCGTCTGGATATAGTTGTTCGGTTTCTGCTATAAGTCCACCAGAACCAGATGCGAAAACGCTATCTTCTATAAATTGTATTGCTACAAATACACCAGAACCTGCTCCACAAGTACACGCTGTTGTGCCTGTTACAAGTATTCCACCTGCTTGTCCTAGTGATAAATTGTTGGCCTCATTGACCGCATATTGTCTTAAACTCATCTTGTTGTTCTCCTATTCGTATGCCTTGCCGAGCCAGATAGTCTCATGGGCATATCGGTTAATTATTTTTTCTTTTTAGCTTTAGGTTTCTTTTTGATTTCGTTACCATCTTTATCACATTCCTTAAATCTTTCTTTTAAAGACTTTTGATCGTGGTTGTTAGGATCGTATTCAATAATGATTCCATTTGGCTTTTTATAATATTTCATAAATTTTCCTTTAGTTAATGCAGGGGGCAAAAACACCGCCCCCTAACATTATGACAATGATTAAGAAACGTCTGAGAGTATATAAACTCCGAAAGTGTCCTTAATTTCTACCTCACCCCAGAAACCTGTGGCAACGTATTCAGTTGTTCTGAAAGATGCGTTTCTTTCAGTTTCAATGCGAAATAGACCTTCTGGTCCTACTGCAAGACCAATTGCTCCCTTAGAGAAAGCAAATCCTGCGGCATCAGCACCAGATGATACATCTTCATCAATCTGATCTGACCAATACACATTAAAACCTGCGATTGATCCTATCATACCAACGTTCATAGCCTCTTCACCTTTAGCACCCATTAAGGATAAAGGTTTAGCGTTAGAACCTGTTACTGCCTCATCATGCAATAAGCTAATGATACCCTTTGATCCCCACACCTGTTTAGGTGATAAGACTAAGTTGTATGGGAATGGAGCACCTGCCGCTCTTAACTGTCTCATAGCACCAAAAATGTGTGATAGAGCTAATGCACTACCTGCACCACATTCAGTCTGTGAAAAAGCAGTTCCTAAAGCAGTTAAATCAGCATCTAGTTTTGCCGCTACAGCATTACCCATGATGTCACCGATATTACCTGTTAGGTTGTCACTATTACCCATTACTGCAAGGTCTGATACATCTGCTCTGATAACATGCTCAGAAACAGTTGCACTTCTTGCGGCTGTTGTAATTGAGGTTACTGTACCCTGGTCTACACCATCGGCTGTAGCCGCCGCCGCACTTGATGCGACTCTGCTGTAGTCTGGGAATTGTACTGTGATTGCACCCTTAACTGCTTGTTGGGCAGTTACTAAAGGGAACATTACGTTTGAGTGATTAAAGGCTAGTGTAGCATCACCAATGGTTTTTCCTAAACCACCAACCGCTACGCCTGTATCTGTTTCAGCCATTATTTGGCCTCCTGTTTATTTTGCCAAGCCTTTTTAAGCGTACCTTCACCCCATCCACCAAAATACTTTTTAGTAGTGTGGGGTTTTCCTTTACCAAGATTGGTTGCTCTTTCCTCATAAATATCAATTACATCATCGTAACTAACTGAGCTACCTTTATAGGTACACTCAGCATCTGTTCCACCATCAACAACATCTGTAGTAATGTCATTGTTAGGATCAAGATAGTTTTTTAATCTATCCTTCATTTCTATATGCTATTTTGATATTCCCAGAGGTCTGTGGATTGTTGGCCTCTTTATATCCTTTCGGATCAGTAGTTGCCCATTCTTCCATAGAACTATAACCCATCTTTGTACCAGGAATAGAATTGTCTACCTGTTTAGGCTTGGGATTAGTTATTACTTTATCTACATGGACCTCTAGCTTATCTAGGGATAGTCCATTGTATATCTCACGATCATCTTCTGGCAACTTAGATAATAACGAATCTCTCCGATTTGCTTGATAATTATCAAAAGCTGTTGCCTTTTTTTCTGCTACTTCAAGTTTCTGAGTCATGTCGGACATAATCTTTTCGTATTCGCCTTTTTCTTCCATTTGCTTGAGTTTAGTAGCCTCAGAATCTTCTTTCATCTTTCTATTGATAGAATCTAGTTGAGACTTGAGTTCATTCTTTTCGGTAACTGTTTCCTTAAATCGTGCATAAGGTACTGAGTTTACGACCTGCTTTTCTTCACTAGCAGAAGTGGTGTCCTCTTTAACGTCTTGGACTTCTTTGACTGTTTCGTTTTCCATTTTAACCTCTCGTTAGAGTTACTAAGACCTTTTGCCTATTTCAAATGTGATAGGCTTTTTAGTAGCAATTTTTATATTCTTAGCAAATTGCTTATCAATTCTTTTTGTAGTGTCGGCTGTGATTGCTCTGGTAATTCTTTTATTAAAGATGTACCAATCAGAACCTTTTCTAAATCCAATTCTTTGTAATTCCTGGACTCTTCTAGCAAACGTACCAATCAATCCAATCGTTACGCTGTCTTTACTTGTCCCCTGTACTTTTAAAGCATCTAGCATCTTTCCTGTAAGTGTAAGGTTTACAAAACCTGTCTCTGTACTAGATTGAGATTGTGCCGCTTGTCTTGAACTTTTAGCTGTAGCATAATACCTAGAGTATTTGCCTGTTAATGCTCGTTTCTCTCTGATTTGCTCCCTTACTACGTTACAGGCATTATCTCCGATAGAATCCCATGTTTTTAAAGGTATATCTACTATTTTATCTGGGTTTAGTGGTTTAATTTTCATCTAGCTGTTTATTTGCTTGTTTGCCTTTAAATTGTGACTTCTTTGTAAATGGTAATGGCTCATGTCTACAACCAAAATGAGTACCATTATTAAACGCACCTGCTGACTGACTATTAAATTGTGCTATGGTCATAGGTCCTAGTGCTATTAGCTTTAAACACTCATCACTTGTTCTGTCATCGATAGGACCAGACCAGATATATAGTTTACTCTCTGGTGCGTTGTTTGCCATCTCTCTAGTAACATTCCTAGAAAACTTTCTAAGTGAATCATCTACCAATGCCTCTGCTTGTGATGGTGTAAGGCCAAATGAACTAACAATGTCCTCAAATTCACTTACAGGTAAGTCACCTATAACTGATTCAATCATCAGTTTCTTCATTACATCTATTTTATCTTTGATCTTGTTTTGATATACGATAAGGTCTGTTCTTATTAAGGACTCTATAACTGTTTCAGATATATCAGCAAATGACTGCATATTCTTTAACTCTAAAGCGTACTGAGTCATTAAGAGTTCTAGCTGTCCATTCATTTGTTTACCAACAGTTTGATTTAGATCAAGGTCTAGCAATTCTTTAACAATAACATCATTAGGTACGTTAGCTTTATTAGCTTTGTTGTATATCTTGATTACAGAATCCTGCAACTTTTGTATAGCTATGTTAAATTGTTCGCCTGTGTACATTAACTTTGTAATATGCTAAGTAGAGGTGACTCTGGTTGCTCTTCTTCTTGAAGTTCACCCATCTTCTTCTCTAGTTCTTCTTCTAAAATATCTGGATTAAAATATCTAATTAATTCTTTGCGGCTTATAAGGTTGTTATCCATCATAAACTGCAACCTATCTTTTTCTTCTGACCATGTAGTAGGGAATCCTGCCTCTTCAAAATCAACTGCATAAGACTCAGATAAACCTTTACCTTCATGCACTTGTAATATGGTCCTGTCTATTTCATACCTAGAGTGTTCAAATTCTTTAAAGAAAGGAATGTCTGACTCTCTTGATTCTAGGTTCTCCATTGATAATATCTTTAGTGCCTCACCACTTGGTGGTGTGCCACCCTCTCCCCATCTAATAGATAGTGAATGGTTTTGACCTACTTGATTGACCATCATCTTAACAGCCTCAATCATATCTCTTATTGAACCAGAGTTAGGCGATATGTAGTTAAAAGAACCGCCTTCTGGTAATACTAAAACTCGCTCAATGCCACCTTTTAAATTTGGTATCTCTGTATCTATTCCTGTAATAACAGGTTGGCCTAGTGCATACCTAGTTGCTAATGCTACCTCAGTCATAGCAATACTTACCTGTAGTGCCGCTCTAGCTACATCCATAGAATCAGATTGAAATTGTATCTTAGAGATAGGTAAAATTTGATAAGGGTTAATCATGTCTACGTTGTCCCCTACAGGCTTTATTTTGCCATTCATATCAAAGATAAAGTGCATCCCTTGCTCACCATCTCTTGCCTCGGACCAGAATACAAACTGCCTATCACCACCAGAGTTTTTACCTATTTCATAACTAACACCATAAGGATCAGTCTCTCCATTGTTTAAGTAATATTCTTTAACATGAGGTAGTATGTCATATTCTATACGTTGTTTCTTTTCATTGTATTTACTTCTAAAATGACATTTACCTAATAGCCAACCTATCTCACTAAACTCTCTTATCTTAGAATTTAAGTGATGTGCTTGTGCTAGGTACTCTTCTGATATTTCTTCTGAGCCATTAATTAATCTTATTGGTGGCTTTTTATATAACATCATTCTGCTACGAGCAAATCGAGGTACTACACGCATTCCAAATGGTGGTATCTGATTTAAAGTTGTACCTGGAAACCATTGCTCTAAGTGTATGTCTAAGTTTCTGTTATAATAGAAGTCTAGTGCTGTTTCTTTTTCAGCGACTTCATTCTTTGCCATGTAATCTTCAGCCTCTCTTATTGAGGCCATTACTGCCTCTTTGCCGAGATCGGGTAGCATTATTTTATCGTGAAAATCCATTTATAAACCTTTAGGATATAGCATATTCATTTGCCTGTATATGATTGTGAATTACTTCCCCTACTTGTTCTTTATGCTTTAGGTCCAAACGTTTACCATAATAATGCAAAAAGATAAATGTTGATATAATGCCAACTACAATACCTAACAAGAACTCTACCATGATTTACTAGCCATAGTCTTTTTACGAATAGGAAATAAGTAATTAATACCATACCCTAACGCATCTGATAAGTGTGTTTGTTTTATATCTCGTTTGTCTATGTCTCCAAGTCTCCAAGTGTTTTGCTCTAGGTCCATTACTAGATTAGGGCAGTTCTCAACGCTAAAGTTTCCAGAGCGTATGAGTTTATTAACACTAGCAACCCTATCTCTAACAGCAGGGTTACGTCTTGGTGCTTTTACTTTAAAACCAAAGCTACGCATGATCTCATGGTCACTTTGAGTTGCTGAACTTTTTCTAGAGTTACCACTAGCATCACAAAACAAATCACAATCTGGAAAGTCTTTCTTAATTATCTCTGCCATATCATAAGTGTTTACATTGCTTAAGCGATACTCTTTAAATACATGAATCCAACCATTACCAAGATAAGCCGCTAAAGCCGAGGCATAATCCACATTGTAATCCTGCATGATAATAACAGGTAGGTCTTTAAGGTCGGACCTTTTACTAATATGTTTATTTCTATCGAAGTCTTTATATACTCTGCCTTGTGTTAGATTAACAAACTGACCATGTACATAGGCTTTTATCTCATCATCTGAGTAAGCTGATAAAAGGTTTTGTTTATATTCTTCTGGTAAGTGAATGTTTTCTAAGGTAGAGCCGATAACAATGCCGATGTCTATATCATCACGATTACTTAACTCATAACCCCAATTTAACTGCTCTGGTGTACCTGTTAAGAATACTTCCATGTGAGATGCCTCTGGATGCCTTACCCTTGCAATCATTTGGTCAAATACTTCTTTTTTTTGTATAAATGGCTCATCTATTCCTGCCCATGAAAGATTACTTCCTTTTAAAGAATCGGCTTTATCTCCCGATCCTAACCAAATATGTCCATCCCAATTATGGATATGGAAATCGTTTTTCATTTGGTTATAAGTGTAATCTATTCCTGTGCGATTAAGTATTTCCTTTAAGGTTATGACTATTGTTCTCTGTGAAAGTCCATGTGATGGACTCACATACATCCCAGGATGTGGAGCATTGATATAACTCAGATATATAGAGCGTAAAGCACCAATGTAAGTCTTTCCACTTCCGTAACCACCGATTAGAACCTTGTAAAATGTTTGTAAATCCCACCATTGTGATTGATGTGGGAGAAAATTCTTTCTTTGTATTTTGAACTGACTCACTCAATGATTAGGGTGTCCTTATGAGTGATCTCTTTGGTTTCTTTTGCTTTGCCTTCTGTACGATCACTAAGATAATTGACAGCCCCTAAACTGCCATTCATAGCCATACGATATACTTTTCGTATCATTAATTCTTTCTTTGTTTTTTCATCTACTTCTTCATCAAATACTTTATTAATTATATCAGCTAAAGCACCATTCCTTCCATTAGGATTAGGTATATCGCCTTTTTTAAACTTTTTACCTTCTTTGTTGCCCTTAACAAATTGACCATTAGACCGCCTTTTAACCGCCTTTTTTTTACTCATATTCCACCAATGCCATTACTAACGATTTATTCAGTTTATCCATTATGTTCTTCACATTAGATGAGTCAATTTCATATACATCAAACTCTAGTCTCCAATTATGAGTCATCTTTAGGTTTTTAATGCCTACTAACTCAACATTTAATGTGACTCCCTTATCTTTCATATTTAAAAAGCTGTAGCTACAACCGATTAGTTATTGTTTCCTGTCTATCGCCCTGTTTATACTATCAATTACTTAAAAACGAGTGAGGCACAATAACAGCCTCTATAAATAAGGCTCGTTGTCATAGTATTTTAGGGGGTTTTTGTAATGTTTTAGGGGTAAGGGATTCTTGTAAACTCTAATATTGTTAGAGTAAAAAAAATATAAAAAAGTTTTTGAGCGTCAGAGTCTGACCTCTTAAAAAGGCTTATTTCGTCATAGTCACTTTATTTAAAATGTTAGTTATTGCGATACAGGCTCTATCCATTGCATCTGCAACAGATTGTTTACTTATGCCAAAGTCCCTACCTATTTCTGAGTATGATTCTCTGCCTATATAGTATTTAGCCATAAATATCTCTATTTGTCTATGGGTTGCGTTCTGTGCGAATAAGATACCTGCTAATAAGAGATTCATTTTATCTACTTCTAGTTCTCTCACTTGCCATCTTTCTTTGTTATCATTGTCGTGTCTGCCGCATAGTTCACATGGTTCTATTTTGTTCATTATTACCTTTAGTATGTGGAATAAAAGGTTTGCTAGTAGCCTAACGCCAATCAGACTACTAGACTCATATGTCAACCTCTTCAACATTAAACTGCTCCTGGTCCTAACAACCAGGTTATTTATTTTGTTTAATGTCAAAAGAGACATATTGGTTTTTACACCAATTCTTTGATCTTAGTAGTTAATTCATCTACCTTTTTTAAATCTGTTAATTTGAAATGTCCTAGTTCTGATAAAAAAATAAGACACTCTTTTAATAATTGTGTTTTATTTTTATTCATTAATAATTTTTTCTTAATATTATTTTCCATAATAATCCTTAATTAAGTTGTATAAATTTGCTCCAATAAAAAACCATATCATTAAGCCTATAGGTATAAGGACCAGAGCCATACCTAACGCTAATAGGTTTATAATAATTTCATATAAGTTTATAATGATCATAAGCAAAACTCACATATCTTTTGTTTTTTACCATATCTAGGTATATGGTCATATCTAAGTAGTTTTTGCTTACCATTAGATTTTCTTTCTAACTCCCATATCTTTCTACACTTAGGACATAAAAACAATTTATTATCTGCCTTAATAGGTGATTGTATTTTTTTTCTATGTACTCTTTCACTAATCATTACTTGATCTCTAAACAAACTCATGCCTTAAATCCCTCCGCTAATATTTTAGTTAAATTATCTATTTCTTTTTGTTGCTCTGTTTGTACAGGTGCAGGTTTAGCAATGCCTTTTCTATGCTTATACTCCCATTCTTGTAAAAACTCACCCCCACAGCCGCAGAACAAATCACTACCACTTAATTCACTATCTACCACCTTATCAGTATCACAGCCATCACAGATATATTTCTTTTTAGTCTGTTGTTTAACAGGCTTGTTGTCATCTTTTATAATCTCATCTAAATATCTTTTTTGATTTAACCATGTTGATAAGTGTGGTAAATACTGCTTTTCCTTACCAACCCATGTACTAATATGTGTTTGTAGAATAGTAATAAGTTCTTGGTGTGATTTATCTTTTAAGGCTTTTTTGTATTTAAGGAAAGATATGTGTTTGTTTTTCTTAACAGGGTATAGTTTCCAGATTTCATCAAATTCTAAACTATATATATTAGTTCTTTCTTTCTTTACATTCTTGTTTTCGTATCGGTCCTGTATCGGTGCTGTACCTACTTGTGTATCGTTTTGATTTTGCTCTATCTGATAAGTTCCGTAATTACAGACACTTATAAGATTTTGTCCTGTACCTGTTTTTACTTCAATCATAGAACATTTTTTTAACAAAATTAAAAATCGCTGTACTTTTCCTATGCTCCAACCCCATCTTTTTGCTAGGTATCTAAACGATGCATCTACCTCACCTTGCTTTAATAGGACCTCTTGACCTTTTATAAATTTTGTTCTTTCAGTATGGGTAACCATTAGCAGTATATCTATCCATGCTTTTAACTGCTCTGGTTTTTTCCAAATCCAATGATCTTGTAGTTGCCTATGTAGTTTTATCCAACCGCTATTCATTTTATAACAAGGGCATGGTGACTAGATACCTGTTCCTTTCTATTCGCCACCACTCAATCCCCTAATAATGTTTGCATTAAAAAATCAAAATCTTTATCAATATATTTAACAAATGATCTTTTTTTCTTTTTAAGACTATTATACCAAGATCGACCTCGTTTATCTATTGCCCATTCAAAAAATTCAGCAGGTGTTTTATGGGCAGAAAAATTGGAACTAAATACATGACACCCTACACATAAACAAAAACCATTATCAACATCCCACCTTAATACTCTAATAGACCTAGAATAAAAATGATGAGCATTTAATCGTTTTGTTTTTCCGCACACTTCACAACGACCATACTGCCTAATCCTTTCAGACCAAGCAGTATCTAGTTTATTTATTAAAGGTTGTTTCAAAAAGGTAAGTCACCATCATTAGGTGCAGAGTTTTGGTCTTTCTCATGCTGATCCTGTTCCCATTTTACAAGTCCATAAACAGCTACACCCATTAACTTTCTAGCTATTTTTTCAACTTGTTCTTCTATAGGTACACCATCTTCTTTTTTATTCATTACTATCTGTGTAGCATTATTTATACACATACCCCAAGTGATACCATAATTAGCATTAGAAAGAACTTTTTTAGGATTACCTAAAATTTTAGGCTCACTATTAGTGACTACAGCACTAACTTCTGATGCTACACCATTAAGTGGCTTTACATCATAACCTGTAAATTTTCCCATCTTACCTTCTATATCTTTCATCATAACCTGGACCTTACTACCCTTATCATATTTTACTAACTGTTTGTAAAGAGCCTCAGATATTTCCATGTCTGTAGATTTACCATCTTTTAATGTTACCCACTCAGATGTGTCTTTATCTTGAAACCACTTCAAGCCGCCACCATCTGTAATATCATTCCCAATATGTTTAATAGGGATTGTGTATTTAGTGTTATTAAAGTTGTCAGTTTTTACCTGTGCATTTGTAAGGTCATCTAGTAACTCCAGATAAATACCCTTGCCAAAATGCAGGTCTTTTTTAATTTGAAAAGCCATATTCCTCTCCTGTTTTGTTAATTAAAGTCTTATCAATTCAGATAGGATAAAGCCTACCCAAAAACATATAAAATATGGTGCTATACGCTCTACCCAATACATTAGGTATTCAAATAGGTCCATAAAAAATTCCATAATAAACTCCTCTGGTATGTGTTTGTTAAATTGCATCTTTAATGCCTTTAAATAAATTTCTGACCTTATAGGTTACATCCGCTTTTTCACCATTAGGATCAAACAAAGCCTCTTGTATAAAAGGCTCTCTATCTTTAAAAGTTTTAAATCTTTCACTTATGCCATCTATTAACTCAACAATACTGTCACCCATTGCATTAGTATATCCAAAACCATCTTCAGTTTCATACCTTATCTCAGCATGATACCGATAGTTATGAAGTACGTTTTCTATTACTTCTTTAGACTGCAACTGCTTTTTTTCTACTAATTTCACGAATCTCCTTTTGAGCATCTTTGCACATTTTTCTTATTTCTTCATAAGTAGCTAACTCTTCTTCTTCTGGCATTTCTTTAGCTGACTTAATAATGTTATTAAATGAGTCCTTCAGATTCATCTTATCATGCTCTAAAGGGGGTGTATATGGCTCTAAAACGCTATAATCTTCTACATCTATAACCCAACCCCAACCATACTTAAACTTGTCTTTTTTCTTGAGGTTTTTGGTTTGTACCAAATATGTGCCTTCATAATAATTATCAGTTATTTTTACTAAAAATCTGTCCAGGTCCTTTACTTTATATGTAGCAATAGAAATTGCTTTGTATGGATATGTGCCCCACATAACACTATGTATCTTAATTACTCGCATTCTTCACATTCCTCTAGTGTTGGTATTTCTATATTTGGTTCTAATTGATAAATAAGTTTATCTAACTCTATGACATTTATAGATTCGTCTATAACAGCCTTGTCTTTAAGCATTTGACTATATTTTTGTAATATCATCATAATCATCAAAAACTGATTCTGTGAGCAGGTTATTAACTTTTGTTTGTTGTTTCTTTTTACAAACTCTGTTAAACCTTCTATTGTACTGATTGACCTCATCTTCTATTCTTTCCACTTGGTTATCTATTTCATTAAATTGTTGCATTATTTGTTGCCTATCTAAATCACCCATTTCGCCATTTGATAAAAATCGTATCATACCTAATCGTGATTTAATAAGTTTGGTAAGGGAGTTGATAGCATTAGATTCAGACACATGAACAGCGAAGTCCTCGGTGTTTGAATGCAAAAACGTTATATTACTATCAACCCCCCTTCTGTTTAGCATTTGGTAGCTACTTTTAGTTTTACCAAAGACTCCAGAGCCTTCGATGACTGCATTTCGGTCATCACTACCTGCTGATTTGATTCTAGAAAGCAAACCCACTAAACCATTAAAAATCATTTACTACTTACCCCCTTAATATTTTTTTAAAGAACCTTTATCATTTGATTCCATAAACTCCTCACCAAACATCAAATTAAATATTTGCTTTTGCTCTGCTTTGCTAAAATCATCTAAGGATTTCTTTTTACGCATTATATCTTTACAGGTTTGTTCTGTTATTGTACTCATTTTACTTACCCCCTATTGATACTGTGCAATTAGGTGCAATTAGATTATCAACTTGTACAAATTCTGTACGTTGAAATCGAGAGTAATACCACCCTTTTCCGTTTTCCCAACTTGCAAAATGCTCTCCATCATCATAATAAAGTGTGACACTTCCATACTTTGCTATTTCCAAATATTTACCAAAAATGTGATTAAGAATTAAATCCTCAAATTTAGTTTTAGTTGTTTTTATATTTGTTTTTTTCATCTTACTTACTGCTTTCTTTTTGAGACACTAGGGGGCCTAGTTGAGATGAATCAGCTTCGGCAAGAGTGCCAGATACCCCCATAAATGTGTCTAATGTTTTATTATTTAACTGATTCATCTATAGCTATTATACATTACTGTACGTTATAAAACAAGTACATAATACATTATAATATACAGCATAGTCTTATGGGGTGTATTATATTATGGTATGGATAAAGTTGCTATGATGCAAACTTTACTCAATATGAGTACCATGACTATCCAAGAAATGACTGATAGAATGGGAATCTCTCGTTCTAACTTTTATTTTTGGAGAGATGGTACAGTAGTACCTAAAAAATCAAGCATTAATAAATTAGCAGATATTTTAAATATTAATTTATTGTGGGTTGGTAAAAATACAGTACAAATAACAGAAAAGAATATTCACATATCGGAGGGAAATGACATGAATATGGATGCTAGTTACATCATCAAACTACAAAAAGAAAAAATTAAGCAATTAGAAAAGAAAGTAAAATCAATGAAGAAAAAACTTAAAAATATAGGCAAGTAAATAATTGCGGAGAGGGAGGGATTCGAACCCTCGAAACGCGTAAACGTTTACACGCTTTCCAAGCGTAATCACACTCTCTATTAAATATGGTGGCAAGTAATAGGGCAAGTAAAAAACTACCTTTTCCAGGATCATTATATAAAGATAGGAATGGTTACTACATATATCAGCTTTCTTATAATTATAAACGTAAACAAGTAAGTACAAGTGTCAAAGATTATAAATTAGCAGTTCAGACTGCTAGAAAGATATATCCTAATTTGTTTAATGAGTTACGTTACCCAACAAAACAAAGCATAACTTTTAAAAAGTTAATTGAGATATTCTTAAAATATGACCATAACTATAGTTTAAGAACGATTGAATTATATACTGATATACTTACTAGGTTTAGCAAGTTAAAGAAACTGCCGCCACACCCCACTACCAGGTCCATATGGGTTAGAACCATTAACAGAGTGATTAATTGGGGTAATAGACAGGGGTACTTAACTGATCAAATAAAATACTCTATTAATGAAACTAACCCACGAACTAGAATCCTCTCATCTGAGGAACTACAAATTTTCAAAGACCACTTTACACCTTGTATATATAAGAACATATGTATGCTTTCACTTTTAACAGGTGCGAGACAGATGGAATTGTTATCATTTGATCTGTCTAATAAGTTTGATAATTACATTATTGTACATACTAAAACAAAAAAATCTATTAAAAAGAAAGCCATTCAGCTATTTGATGCCAAACCCTATATAAATAAGGTGTGGAGTGTAAGCCGACACCAATTAAATAAATATTGGGGGACAGAAAAAAGTAAGCATATAAATAAATCTGGTTTATTTCAGAACTTGCAATTTCGGGATTTAAGAAGAACATTTGCTGTAACTAAATTATTAGAAGGTTATTCAATTCTGGAAATATCTAAACTGATGGGGCATGATAAAGTGGCTACTACCGAACTTTATTTAAAGCCATTTGAGGCTATTATGATAACTGCTCCCTTAGTTTCAAAGATGCAGAAAACCTCTGATAGGCCACCTCTGTAAACTTTATTGGTGCGTCTAGCCTCACATAGTGGTAGCTAGAATCGTCATAATAAACAAATTTTTTAAAATTAGTAACGTCTTGCTCAAAGCTGACCAGATTATCTTTAAAGGTAGATGATATATTAGCAAAGTTTAAGGTCCAGGTTGATTGAGGCTCGTGTCTTTTATTAGCATATTCTACCCCACCTAGTGATTTATTAATATCTGTTGCAAATATTTCTTGTTGTGCTATACCTATGTCTGGCTCATTTTCAAATGTTAAGGGCACACCTAAAATAACTTCACTAAGTCCACCATAAGTGCCATCCTCACTTCTTAAAAACCAATATCGAAAACTACCAGATGATGTTAAAGCGTTTGCGTTCCAACCAGTAAATGTAGTATTTAATTCTAGTTTAAGAGTTAAAGAACCTGTTGCACTACTACTGTGATATACAAATAAATCATCAAAATCTTTTGAATTATTATTATACAATATTATATCAGATGCAGTTTTAGCACTACCTAAATCAATTCTTATCATATCTTCATTATCAAAACTAGTAACAGCTTGTGCTATAGATTGATCATTTATATAATGTTCATTCGTAACCTCACTTGCGGCTACTGAAAAAACATTTGTACTTGAATTATATGTACCTGCTGTAATTGTTCCTTCTGTAATGCCTACTGTATCATAATAAAACTTTTTAGCCATTTAAATTTCCCTTGCTGTTATTTTTAATTGCCCTACCGACCTACTTACATCCGTAATCATAAATTTATAATCATCCCAACCTGTTGAACCTGCAAATGGTAAAAAATCTGTATCTGAATATTCAAAAATATCACCAACATCTAATCCTAAGTGATTAGGGTTAATGATAGTAAAGCTAACTATAAGTCTAGGTTTGCCAAGTATGTGATCGTAATAAGTATAGTAATCATCATTTGAATTTGTACTTGGTGAATTAGGTATTGTTGGACCTACATAAGCATCTAGTTTTATTGTTTTTTTGTTTTCTGTTGATGCAATATTAAAATTAGATAATAATGTGGCATCATTTGCAGATACAGATGTTGCACTAGTAATATATTTTGATTCAGCAGGATGTTTTTGATACTCAATGTGCATTTTACTAGTTAAGGAATTAACTGATGTACTAGAAATGTTTATATCAGATATATCTATTTTAGATAATGTAACACTTGCAGATGGACTATCTGGAATAAATATATATTGAAAATTACCCTGCCCATTAAATCTGCCAATAAAACCACCTTCATGTTGAAGTTTTTCTAATACTTCTATTAATGGTGTTGGTTCTAATATCCAATATCTTATTTTCCAATCTTTAACACTATTAATATTTAATCCACTACTCCAATTTGTCGGAGTATTAGAACTTGCATAGGATGTATATCTGTGCAGTATATCTCTATGTGCCTCATGTATTTTAGTTATAGGAGACTCATCTATTGTAGATACTTGTCCGTCTGCTCCTGAATAAACAAAATTTTGTGTTTTATTGTCTTTATCATCATTCAAATCTGGAAATTTATATTCTGTTTCAAACCTTGCCTCAAATATTCTTAATTGACTTGAGTCTGCACTCCAAACACTTCCAGAACCTGCTGACCAACTTACTTCAATAGTTACATAATCTGGCATTTTTTTAGACTGAGTTCCATATTCTGTAATAAAATTAGTTGTTAGCACATCAGACTCATTACTGCTAAATGATTTTGCTCCTAACTGTGTCCCATCATCTTCATATTTAACTCTAACATTTAATGAATTTGAACCACCTACATTACCTTCCTGTCTCATTGATAATATAAAATTTAATTGAGTAGCCTCTCCATCTATATTAGGACAATTTAAATATAAATATTTTGTAATTGTTGAATTTGAACTCACAGCAGGATTAGAATAATAAGCAAAACCAGAACCTAAAAATATATTAGCAGTATCAACCCAACTTGCATCTGATGCAGGACTTTGTGGACTCACCCTTACAGAGTCTAGCCAAAAATGGTTAGACCTTTTTGATGTTATTGGGTATTGTAATGCTCTTTGACCTAAAATAGTTGATATAGTTGTAGGTGAATCATCGATAGGCGAATATTTTGATAAAAATTTATCATAAAATAACGCACCTTTTGAACCGCTTGAACTAGCTCCTGTTAAATAATATTGAATTCGATTTATTTCTGTGCAATATTTAGCAGGGTGAGCAATATAAGTACCATAAACATCATTACTAGCTCCTTCTGTAGCATTATCGCTATAATCTCCATAAACTACAGGCTTATATATATTATTAGTGGTTTTATCATCTTGACTAGGAATAGTAATTTTATCCCAGGGCCTTTTTGCAACAATAGTAATATTAATTTTATCTATTGTATGAGATATTTGTTCTAGCCTACCTGTATAAACAAGTAAACAAGAATATAGATCATCAGTATCGTCTGGCTGTATATAGATTTTAACAGTCCTATTAATATAGTGGTTTGTACCATTTAATAACTGCCTAGAAAAGTGATTACCATCTTTGTCTATAAAATTAGCGATTGTTAAAGATACATTAGATGTTTTAGCTGTTGAATCTTCTAAATTAATTGATTCTCTTATAGTTGGACTATTTAAGATACATCCTTTATAATCTTCTGTTGCTGTTCCTTCAACTCTAGTATCATAAAAAGCTAGTCCTCTAAATTTATCTTCTGCCTCATCATCATACCATAATTGAACAAGCCAATTTTCTTTTAATATTGTTTTAGTTGTAAATGCTGATGGTAAAGTTAAACTCATGCAATCCCTAGTTTCTTTGCTCGTTCAATAGCAGGTATAATTGATTCAACTACTGTATCATCTAGTAGTGGGGCAGATATATTAATCGTAATTCCACTATTTGCTAGTAAATTTTCTTGTTGTGCTTGATTTAAAATAAGTTCTCCAGGTGTAAGCATTGCAGGTACAGTATCTTGATTTCCTGTTCCTGGAACAATACCACCTTGTGCAAATTTAGGTACAAATTCATCAAATAAAGCTGTTACACCAACTGCAACTGCTGTTCCTGTTACTAACCCTGCAAGTCCTTTAGAACCAACCTCTTTAGCAACTGATGAGGCAATCGCTTGTGCTAAATAGCCTTTAATCATTGACCTTATACCAGATAAATTTGTTTGAAATCTTTCTTTTTCTAAATTAGTAGCTGTTTCAGTATCTTTATTTAAATCACTTGTTGCATCTGATTGTGCTTTAATTCCCTTTAGCACTTTAGGTTGTGTATCTAATAATAAATCTATTTCTTTTTGCAAGGTTGCTATAAGTTCTTGCATATTCTTATTAAATTCTTCAGAATTATTTCCCAATAGCATTTGACTACTTGCAATCATTTCTTGATCAAATCCAAGTTCTTTCATGCTGTCATTAAATTCTTTTAATTTTCTTGTGGGAAAAGCACCAGATGGATCATTTGTTAATTCTTTAGTTAATTCCATGACGTCATTAACTTTATTAATGTGTTCTGATAAAGCTAGAATTGTTTCTTCTGTAGTTTCTATGCCTTTTATACCTTTTACTAAACTACTAAATTGGTTTGTAAGCGTAACTAATTTTCCAGATAAATCAATTACAAATGGAGACAACTCATTACCTATTGTAACAGCTAATTCAAATAATGATGCTTTCATTTGAGCAATAGAATCAGCAGTAGATAATTGTTCTTCACCTAAATTACTTACTAAGTCTTTTGCTTGAAACATAGCCTCATTTACAAAAGCCTGTTTTCTTTCTTGATCTGTTAATTCAGATACAGATTTATTTATTGAATCTGCATATTTTTGATTAGCCTCATTAGCATCTAGCATAATACCTAGATTGTCTAACATTAATTTTGACTGCCTACCTAATCCTGTAGTTAATGATTCTACACCGAAAGCTGTATCTTTACCTAATGCACTTGCCAATCTTTGAGCAACATCAAACATTTCAGCCATTTGGTCCTCTGAATCAGTTATACCCAAAAGCATCATATTATTAGCTTGAGTCATTAACTCCATGCTATTCATAGTGTTATCAGTTGCTGATTTTAATTTTTGTAATGTATTTGCACTAAAACCAGATGATCTTGCTAAATTGTCAAATCCTTTTTGTACATTTTCTAATTCAGATGATATTTGTACAACTTTTGTTATACCATTAATTAAACCTCTTGCTGAGTAAAAAGCTGTAGTTGCACCAATAACTGCTTTACCCATTTTTTTAATAGAACCAGAAACGCCCCCCATTTCTTGTTTAGCTTTGGTTGCACCTTGTGTGCTAATTTTTATATTAACTTTTTGATCTGCCATTTTTTTCCTGTTCGTGTTTTATTACAGATGCTAATTCATTTTTAATAATTGTAAAATGGTCCAACTTGATTGCATCTGTTTCATTAAGTGTTCTACCAAGTGGTATGTTGTATTCTTTAACATAGTGATATTCATTAATAAGATTAAAATTATATTCATCCAATAAATATTGAGGATTAGCAAATAGTGGCACAAGATACCATAACTCCTGCCCCAGAGATCGTTTTTGATCATGGGCATTAGCAATAAGTTCAATTTCTTGCCAGATGTCATCTACGTTATTAAAATCCCTGTGCTTATCAGAGATTGGGGATTGAGCGTTGTAGGGGAGGATAAACTGATCGTGAGGCTTTGGTTGAAGAAACCAATACCAACACGCATAACTCAATCCCCATCTGATTTTTTTTGCTTGTCACTCAGACCTAAATATTCACTAAGAATAGCTGTTAATATTTTGATTTGGGTATCATCATCATAACCTTTTAAAGACTTCTCAGAGTCATTAAATGCTATCTCTGAAACACTACCTAGTAATAGGTAAAATGCTTTAGTTGTAACATTGTCTGTTCCATCTTTATATACGTCTGCAAATTCGCCTTTAATACCCAACCTATCGACATAATTAATAGGTTTGATCTGAATAACATGACCATCTACTTCTACTTTCATTTCCTCCCCCTCTGATTAACAAGCTACTTCAACTAATGCTGTGCTAGAACCTGCTCCTGCACCTACTGCCTTAATTGACACATCTAACATCATCATAGCCTGTTCATTAAAAGCTACATTAGTCATTATAGAACTAGGCATACTGATACCAAAAGCACCATCTGTTAAACTTCCATCATTATTTAATAATGTAGCACCTTCGGATGCACCTGTTACCTGCTCACTATAGTTCTTAAAAAAGTCCTCACACTTATCATCATACTTAATTGTAGCATCTAAGGTTGCTGAGAACTCTCCTGCTCTAGCTATTACTTCATAACCTGTACTAACCAAACCAATAAAATTAGCCTCATTTGCAAGGCTGAGATTAAAGCTAGACATTACTAAATCAGCTACACCTACTAACTGCCTATATCCTGCTGTCCAAGAACTCATTAAGTAGTTCTCAGATGCCGCAGTAAATGCTGTATCTACAGTTGTTGTTGATGCGTTTAAACTAACTGCTGAACCAGATTTAAATGTAGCAGAAAACTTAACTCTACCGCCTTCAGTTCCCATATCACCAGATAATGATAATGCAGTAACCACACAATCTTTGAATGCTAAGTCTGCATTTGTACCAAAAGCTGATTTAATAATTACAGATAATAATGTACCTGCCTGTGATGATGCACCAGAACCTACTGTTTGAGCAGATGCGTTTGATAAGAACGAATATACACCACTAGCAGAACCTTCTGCCTCACCCATAATGTTTTCTAATAACATATCTAAGGTGTTTGTTGTAGCTGTTCCAGATACAGATATTTCCTTTACTGATCCTTTAACATCTTGAAAGAAATCTGTAGCTTGTAATACTCTACTACCAGAACGTATGTCTAGGCCTTGATTAGGGTTTAATGATGGTGAACTCACAGAATCCACATCTAAAGCATGGTAAGCATTACCGCCACCTGCCTCTATTGTGCCGAAGGCATCCTGTTCAGCTATTAATAACTGAAAGGCACTTGCTGAATAAGCCGCTGTTGAAATAGCCATTATTCACTCTCCTTTTTCTTTTTAATTTGCTTAACATATTCCTGTGCAGGTTTTGGAATCTTATCTACCTCTGCACTTTCTCCCAAATTAAGTTTTTTTATTGTATCTGAATCATATCCAGAATGTTTAAAGCACCACATGGAATTAGGGGGTATGTGGTTTTCTTTATTTTTAAGTTTTATTTTCATGCAACCTCTAGTGATAAACAATTAAATGTTAATAATGCCCTTACTACGCTTTCATCATCATCTTCTCTTTCATATTCAACTGACTCTATCTCTCCATTGTGCCAATAACCAGAAACACTAAAATTGTTATCTGGTGCAAATAATCTTTTAATATGTTCAGCTACATTAGTAACCTGTTTTAAGGTGTTATGTGTGTAGTTACCACCTGTATTTAATTCGTATGAGATTAGTATAGAATAGTTTCTGGTCTGACCTGTAGCTATTAACTCAGTTAAATTATCTGATACTACTTGTATAAATATCGAGTGGTTGCCTTGATGTGAGTCTAAAAAAATTGGTATAGACATCTCATTTGCTATAAGGTCCCTAATCTTATCTACAATATCAAAAATCTTGTTATTGTAGTCTATCATATACGTTCAACTGTAGCCATTTTAATAGGTGTACTAGCACTATCTATTTCACCAGATAGTTCGCATTCCCATGTATCATTTTGTGTTAGCACTCCAGGACTAAACTTTACCGATAAGCCTCTACCGATAGCATTCCAACCCCCTGTGACTATTTCATCTACATAGATTGATTCAACTTGTAAGCCATCACTATTAGAACCCTTAGTAGAGTAGGTAATAGCTGAGTTAGTACCTCTAGCTAATGTAGCTGTTGAACTTGTAATCTTTATCTGAATTAAATCCCATACTACTGTAGGTCTGCCCCTTACATCTATAATATCAGAGGTAGATGAACTGTCTACACTTACCCTTCTGATGATTCCTTTATTTTTTTGTAAGGATTCTTGTTGGCTTATGCTTATCTCACCTCTACGGATCATATCAAGCCAACCTGTGCCCTCTGGGTTTGATACTTTACTTGCTAACCTATCAGATAGTTCTTCATCGTATGGTGCAGTTATAAAACTTGCCGCTTGATGTGATGTTGCCATAACTATTATTTCTGGGTAATCCCCACCTGTAGCTGATGCAACACCTACTCCCTTTCTAGGATAGATTGGTATGCCACTCATGGACCTAACAAAGTCTGATGCTCTGGCAATTATTTTAGTAAGGTTAGAATCTTGGTCCTCACCAAACTCCCAGACACTACCATTTAAAGCACTAGCACTAGAACTTGCTAGATAGTATTCTAATCTACCATCTGCCTCTACATATCTCCATTGGTCATCTGATCCTGGCTGTGAGCCATGTTCTGCTCCTAAATCTTTACCATCTTTAAATAAGACACTAAAGCCACTCCCTGCTGAATGATTATAATATAAATTACTTACTCCAGATGCTATCCAATTAGGTGCAAGAATAGAGCGTTGATTGTACTTGTTTAACTCTGGCAGTACAAAGGCAACATCTGCCTGTGAACAATAACTAGCCTCGTATGTACTCATTTAAGCCTCATTAGTATTAAAGTCTAAAACCTCAAACTCATCTAAGTTTTGCAGTCTGTAAATAAGTTCTGCTAAATCACCTGTTGTTTTAGAACTAGGGTTTATTAATTCTGTTAATTTCATTTGTTTTGATAGTTCAATACATTTATTTAAAGAGTTAAATGAACTTTTTAACTCAAATTCTTCATTTAATGCTTTTAACATCTTTGTATTTTTATCCATTAATAGTCTCTCCCCATACTGTAGCTTGTCCTTTAACAATCTCAATAGTTTCTACTTGAAAGTTTCCTCTAGGTTTATCAAACCATGTAACAATGCCAAACGCATGATTCCAATTATGTAACCTACCCCTTAACCATTTGTTTTTTTCTGCACTCATATCTTTTAAACATCCCATTGACCACGCTCCTATTGTGCCAGAATCCAATTTAGTAAGCGAATGGCGTTGTATATCATGGGTATGCCCATAAATGATATTACTTCCATAAGCCTCAAGGTGCTTTTTTGCATGATAAGTTGTAGCGTATGCTCCATGTATAAAGTTTACTTTTCCTAATTTTAAAGGTTTGTTATAAGGCAGATATTTATATCCTCTCTGGTCCCATTTACACGCTTTTCTAAATGTGTAGTCTTTCATGTATGGGTATCTTTCAACAAAATTGTCTAGCCATTCATCATGGTTTCCTGCACATAAGTATCTCTCTCTGCAATCAATCTTATCTAATACTTTATCAAACTGATCTAAACCTTCGTTAATGTGTTTTATTTCTTCATCAATTAAAGGTAACTGATATTCTAAATCTGGTAACTTTTTGCCTTTGTATTTCCACATAGACACCGATTCCCACTCACCACAATCACCTAAGTTTATAAATATCTCTGGTTTTATAAGTTCTAAGGCTTGTAAAACAACATTTACAGCACTCTGGTCATGTATTGGAAAGTGTTGATCTGGTATTACTACTGCTCTTTTCAAAAAACTATCTTCTCCCCCACCTTTTTTTTGGTTTTTTAGGACATTTGTTTAAAACTTCTATCCTATTTTCACTTGTGGCTAAACCACAGTAACTAAAATCTTTTTCTTTGGTAGCAAATGCACAACACCTATCTACGATTGAACAAGTATCGAACAACTAATCTTTAATCTCAAAATGTACTAAATCATCAAATGAATTTGTCTTAGTAGTTCTTTGACCTTGATATAAGCTGTCATATCTCCAACAACCACCCCATCTAACTCTTAATCCCATTTGATTAGCTACACCTAAAACAAAACCGCCTAGCATATGAAAATCATCTCTAGCGTTCCAATCAATCGGATAAGGTGCAATGTCTACAGCTTTGCCCTGGACATGCTTACCAAACTTGGTTTTTGACTTACCTTGTTTAACAAGCAAATCTTGCCTTTCCTGCGACCTTTTTCCCTCGATAACTGTTATATCGAAATACTTACAAACTCGCTCTAAAAGGTCAATTAAACGACTATCAACACCCTCTAAACGCTTTTTTGACCTTTTCCCTAGTTTAGGCACTATCTTTTTTTCTTTTTTATTGGTTTAAATGAGGTTTTTTTCTTTTTAGATGGTCTACCTCTTTTCTTTCCATAAGTTCCTGGACCTTTTGGCATATTATTTACTCCTAGTTTTACTTGCGTTCCATTTTACTTTATTTGCCCACCACGCAGGACTTTTATATTTAACTATATTTTTAGCGTGTCTAGCCTTAAATGCTCTACGTTGTGCAGGTGTCTGGTTGGTATCTGAGCCTTGAGAACCAAACCTTATAAGTTTAGTTTTTAACTCACCACCTTCCCTGTGTCTTGATAATACAACATGAGATTTAGTTTTATGTCTTGGAGTTTTTTTCGGTTTATTAAAACCTTTTAATCCAAACCTTGCTAATCGTGGATCACGAGCCATTATTTTTTAGCTATATCCTCTAATATATCAGTAACCCAATCTATTAGTTTTTCTAAAAGTTCTTGTTCCTGTTCTTCATTTAAGAATGGCAAGTTCATCTTTTTATTTATTTTTGTAGCTAATTCTTCTTTTAATTCATCTGATTGTACATAGCCAATAAACTCATCTTGATATTCTTCTACAATGTGATCTTTAGCCTTATCGATAATTTTAGCTAATACTACTTTTTTTAACATCTATAATTCCCTTATGTTTTTTATTTTATATCCTAAATAAATAATTGTCATCACAGCTACTAGACATTGTAAGGCTGTGCTTATACTTGTAAGTGATAAGCTGTAATTCATTAAACTTGCTGATGCTACTTTTACGCTATCCATTAAAGATTTTCCTTTAATTCTTCTATATCTTCTAAAATAAATTTTAAGATAATGTCCTGCCTTACATCAGAAGGTATAGGATCATCTTGTGCATCTTTCATTTCTTTTATATAACTTGCTGTTCTTTGACTTTCGACTTCTAAAAACTGCAATCTAGTGTTTAGTTGTCCATAGCCATATACTAACGCACCAATAAACCCAACTGCCTGTATAATCATAGGTAGAGAGATTTTTAAACTACTTGAGTCTGATATGCCTTTAGATCCTGGCATTACTTAGCGTTCCCATTAATGCGACCTTTTAAATAAGCTAGGTCATCAGATAGCTGTCTCCAGAACTCTTCTCGTTTTTCATCAGATTTATTAGTTCTGTCAATTAATTTTACATTAATATTCATGCTTTGATCTAAAACGCTTTCCATCTTATGTATGCTTTGTTTTATTTCTTCTAAATCATCACTCTGTTCTTTCTGGCTTTGTATTAGGTTGTATATCATAAAACCAAATAAAAGTGCAATAAATCCTGCACTTCCTAGCTGTAAATAAAGGTCCGCTAACTCATTCATTTATATCGTAATTCCCTATTAATAAAAAATTCATGTGACACATCACTACTTTCTAGCTTTACCCCATTTAAGAGGATTGGCTTTTTCGTACCAAGATTCAAGTTTTTCAATTTCTCTCTCATGTTTTTCTTCAAGTTTTTGTATGCGTTCACTTTGTTGTTCTAATTTTGTTTCT
>Ga0181420_1000181_pt1 | contig 24707 bp, 12 predicted proteins | sample 43SPOviralmetaG_FD_130145 | JGI IMG/M metagenome (GOLD analysis project Ga0181420, IMG submission 130145) | Marine viral communities from the oligotrophic San Pedro Time Series (SPOT) site, San Pedro Channel, CA, USA - 43 SPOT_SRF_2013-05-22 | ecosystem: Environmental > Aquatic > Marine > Strait... | reverse complement strand
TTTTGAATTAAAACCTCTACTAATATCTTCTAAATGATGTATGCAGTAATTAAACTCTCGCAATAGTTCAAGTGTGCTACCTGTGTGTTGCTCATGCAACTTAGGAAAATTTTCATGTAAAATGTTTAAGTTTTTTTGACTGGTATCTTCTATTAAGCCTAAGTCTTTTAATTGTTCGCTTATAGATAAAAGTTCTTGCTCTACAGACTGTATGGTTTCACCAAAGTTATAAAATTGTGTTCTGCTAACAATTTTATTGTCTTGAATTTTCATTCTGTTATAGAATAGTTCGGACACCTCATTGTCATACATCTTATAAGTGATTGTGTGTTCAGCATTTTCACCAAGATGCAAATCTATAATCATGTTTTTACTTCAAATCTGTACACGTCACTATCTGGGTCTAATATTTCTATGTCGTTGGAGTAACTTGTAAAGCCACCTTCTTTAACAACATACAATACATTGTTTACTCTACCCTGTAGTTCTTCTTTATGCGATATAAGGAATACGTTTTTGTTTGACTCTCGACCCATCTTCTTTAGAACTGCCAATGCATTTTCAACACCAGTGGTATCCATGCCACTGTCTACCAGTTCGTCTATACACATTAAATTCATAGGTTGGTTGAGACTTTCATATATGTCTCTAAACGCCCAACTCATACCTAGTATAAGTCTGTTACGTTCACCTCTACTTAAATTATCAAAATCTAAGTCTCTGCCGTACTCAGTTATCTCAACACTAAGGTCACTACTAAACTTAACATCATGTGGTAAGCCTAGTTTGTCTAAATAGTGTCCTAGTCTGTAATTTAAGTATTGTAAGTTTTGGTCAATAATTTTCTTTCTAATAAAACTGTCTTTGTTGGTTAACAGTTTATGTAAAAACTCTTGATGTTCTTTTAAATAAGTTAAGTCATTCATCAAGTCATAACTTATTTCTTCTAGTCCAGTTGCTTTAAGTTGTTCTACTTGTTCTGTATAAGGATTCTGTTCTTTAATTTTTTCTTCTATTTGTTCTTTTAGTGTAGTAACATTGTGCATGTGTCCTAATGCATCTTCCATGTTGCTATAAAATGTAATAGGTGTCTCAGGCAATTCACCTAACTCTTTTAATTGAGATTCACAGTCAAAAACTTTAGTGTCTAATTCTAACTTGTACGTTTCTTCTTCTGCTATCTTGTCATAAAGTTCTTGTGTGTATTCTTCGTGCGTTTCTAAGTGTGCAGTATCTTGTCCACATGCTGGACATGTACCTTCTTTTGCAAGTGCAATATTAGTTGCATAAGTTTCTAAATTTTTCTCATTACGACTTAGACTTGTTTGTATAGTTTTAAGTTCGCTTTCAAGTCCTTGTATCTTTGTGTACTTGGAATTTATCTCTTGTATCTGTCTATGGTTTTCTAATTCCATAGTTATGTTCGTTTCTTCTAAAGCATCTAAACTAGTCTGCAGACTATTTACTTTGTCGCCATGTTGTGTTACCCAAGCCTTGCCTCTGTTTTCAATATCTGTAATATTCTTTCCAACACGTTCATTAGCATTTGTTACTGCTTTGATTCGTTGTTCTTCATCTTTTATTCTATCTCTAGTTTCTTTCAATCTATCTTTTAAAACATCTGCTTTTAAACTTATTTCTGTTATGCCTAACAACTGCTCAATCATATCACGTTGGTCATTTGCTTTCATACCTAGGAAAGGTTCTGTATAAGTGTTTAATGCTATCAAATGCTTAAACATTAAATGCGGAAAGCCAATAATCTTTTCTATGTCTTTTTGTGTTTCACGCATATCACCTTGCTGTTCATTGTCAGCGGCTTCTGTGCCATCCACATAAAACTTTAGTACATTAGGACGCCTGCCTCTTTCAATTCTGTATTCTGTACCATTGATTTCAAAATCAACAGTAGTAATCATGCCTTTGCCATTAGTTTTGTTTATGAGATTATCTTTACGAATGTTTGTAAGTGCTTCACCATACAATGCAAAACTTAATGCATTAATAATAGTAGTCTTACCAGTACCGTTTCTACTGCCGTCTCCGCCCAAGTCTAAGTTATGACCTAGTACAAGTGTCAATGAGTCAGTATCAAAATTTACTGCTTGTAGGTTATTACCCACACTCATAAAGTTTTTTGCAGTTACGTTTTTAATTTTTAACATTAAATAATAATATCCCGATACAGTTCGATAAGTTTTCCAGTATCTACTAATGAACTTTCAATAGTTTCAAGTTGGCTAATTACAATTTGGTCAACACTTTCAAATTTAATCTCAGTCCCTTCAAATGCTTCTTCCTCTTCTTTGATAGGAATAAGTTGTAGTTCTCTAACACCAAATTGTTTTGCAAATGTTTCTCTAATAAAGTTGGCTTCTTCATAACTTATGCCAACGTCTAATTTTATTCTTGCATGTGTTTGTGCATCTAAATATTTTTCTGGCTCTGTGAGTAATTCTCTCAAACCCATCATGATATATTTAGGACAATCGGGCCAGTCTACATAAACAGGCTCTTCGTCCCAAGTAAGGAACATAGCACCACGTTCATTATCTCCAGCATCTGCATAATTATGTGGGAAAGCATTTCCTATATAATGTATGTTTCCTTTATATTGCCTAGCATGGAAGTGTCCACTGAAAACATATTCTGGATTGCTAATGTCAGATGCTTTAATACCACCGTGGTCTGGCATCTCTACCATTGCATTCATTTTAAAGTATGGTAACTCAAAATGTCCAAACATGTATTTACAATCTACTTTGTTTAGTTTTTTATGCTCGTCACCTACTAACCACGGAATAATAGCAACACCGTCTTGACAAAAGTGTTCATCTACCATAACAAAGTTTTCTAAGTCTCTAGCAAACTCAATACTGTTAAGGTCACGTTTTTCTCTATAATACAAATCGTGATTACCAGTAATAAAGTAAACTTTTTCAAAGTTGTCGTTTAGTTTTTTTAAGTCTCTAATAGTTGCATTCATAGTAGCAATATTAATACTTGCTCTATGATGATGCCAGTCACCTAAAAAGATACAGGTTTCACAATCGCGAGCCTTGGCTTCTGCGATAAACCATTCTACATAATCGTAGCAGTCTTTTAAATGTTGTCTACTATTTTGTTTTAAGCCGTAATGTATATCTGTAAAACACGCGGCCCTTTCAAAAAGGTTTGCCATGTATTGATTTACTCTTTTGGGGTATCTGCTTCAGTTTCAGCCTGGGCTCTCATTTCTTTGAGCTCATTCTCATGTTGAATTTGTCTTCCGTAACTAGGCAGATGTCCTTGTTCAATTAAAATGTCGTCTCTGATAGTTTGATTACGTTTCTCTAAGTTTAGTACTCTAGTGAAACTGTTATTAACAGTAGCCGTGTAATATGCAAATGGGTTATCCGATTTTGCTTCGTTAAATTGTAAGCCAATTTGCGATAGTTGTACTAAAGCAGTACCACGCATCTCATCAACATAAGTATAACCTCTCCAGTTACCACGTTGACTATAACGTTCTACTAACTTCATAAACATCTTTCCTAGCTCATTACTAATAGTACCATGGTCAACACTAAAATGTCCGTTGTGTAATCCACCTACCCAATGACTTCTAACAACTTCTCTAGGATTAACACCAGCACTATCTAAAATGTAATGCTTGAACGGTGGAAAGTTTACTTTTGCTTTTGTGTCAGCAACTGTTTTTGTTGTTTTCTTTCTACCAGGTTCATCTGGAATATGGTCAAATGTCATAACTCTAAACACTAATTCATCTACTGCTAGTGTGTTTGGGTCGACTGCAAACTCTTTTTGTTTTGGCTTTTTAGTCCAATTGCCTTCTGCAATAGATTGCTGGTATGCCGCTGTCTGCATTTTTGCGGCTTTGTTAGCCTGTGCTTGTTTAATTGCTGTCTTGTTAATTTTTTTAACGTCATCGACGATTAAATCGACGTTAGCAAATTTGTCATCCTGTATATAACAGTAAGATAACTTGCTTTTATGAATCTGTTTTAGAATATCTTTATTATTAAGATAGTTCACTCTCTTTGGTTGCACCATAAAATTGTCTCCTCAAAACTATAGTTCGTTTATATTGTATTATACACATTTACTGGCGTTTGTCAACTTATTTGTTAAATGGCTATAATAATTAAAGTATGTTATTATTTATCTGATAAATACATGTAGGAGATATTGATTATGGCAAATGACGAAGGCTTAATAGATTATAGAGGCCGGTACCCAACGAATACTACACTTATTACGTCTGATACCGATGACCGAACTAATTTTGTAAATAAAGATTGGCGAGCAAGAATTCGACCTAAGAAAGGTGGAGAAGACTGGGCATATGGCTTAGTGGATGCTAAAGGCAATGAACAAAGTTCTATACTACAACCTCTCAAAGATAGAGGCGGTATAGTATTTCCATATACTCCTAACTTATACTTACAAGCAAGTGTTGAATACAATGAGGCGGCACAGCATGGTTCCAATTATCCGTTTTATACATATATTAATAGTAGACCCCCTACATTACCGTTACAAGGTAGTTGGACAGCAAACACAACAGAAGAAGCACAATACTTGTTAGCAGTATTTCATTTCCTAAGAAGTGTTACTAAAGGTTTCTTTGGAGATACTTCTGTAGACGCAGGTACATATGGTACACCTCCTCCAGTGATGTTATTCGAATATCTAGGAGAATATGGGTTTAATAAGGTACCAGTTGTGATACGTTCTTATAACTTCCAATTCCCGGATGGTGTAGACTATGTTCCAGTTAAATACAAATCTTCAACTGGTGCAGAAACAACTACATACATGCCAGTTGAAACAGACATAATGATTGAAATGGCACCACAGTACACATACAAGAAACTTAGAAAGAAATTTGACTTACAATCATTTTCAAGTGGTAGGTCTTATAAGGATGGATTTATCTAATGGCAGACTTTCATAGCAACGACAGTTTTCTTAGAAATGCAAAGGTAACAGATTTTTACCTAGACTTAAATTCATTGCCTAAAATTCCTAAGTCAATATCCGACGACATCTATACAATAGAATCAAGGTATGATAAAAGACCCGATTTATTAGCACATAAGTTATATGGTACAACAAACCTGTGGTGGGTATTTGCTTTAAGGAACCCAGACTTACTAATAGATCCGCTAGAGGACTTTGTATCAGGTTTAGAAATACTTTTACCGACCAGACAAACTATTGATAGAGTAATTGGATAATGGCATCAAAAGACAAAGTAAAACCAAAGGTAACTTACGAAGATAATTACATAGGTGCTGTCGAAGGCAACCTATTAGATGCATATCAGAACACTTCCTATAATTTAAAACTTTATATGATACCAGCAAAAACTGGATACGATAATGGCGGCTGGATGCGTGGAGCAAAATCGGCTCAGCCAAGAGATACAGTTGTAATTGCACAGACAAGTGTAACAGGTGTACAAATAGACAACTTAGATATAAGTTTTGTACAAGGACCTGGCACAGGTAATTCTGTGGCAACAAGAGCTCAGTTTACATTAATACAACCAGGAGCCGCAGATTTACTAGACCAAATACAAATAGCAAAGGCACATTTAGGACATTACATGTATGCTGATGTACCTATGTTTTTAGCAGTAGAATTTAAAGGCTACGAAGATGATATTAATGACGAAGATGCCGGCGGTGAACCGGCTCATATTGCTGGACCGTTTATATACCAACTAAGACTTGCAAAAGTTTCAGTTGCTATAGATGATACAGGAAGTATGTACGAGTTTGATTGCCCGGTAGCACAATCAGAAGCATACGCAGATTACAATTTTAAAATTCCTAAAGACATGTATGTACAAGGTACAACCATAGAGGAATTAACAGAGAACTTACAAGAAAATATTAAAAAGTTTAAAGAGGACAATCTCAAAGAAGAAGAGTTCCATGATGAAATCATTTTTGATTTATCGCAACTGGAAAGTGTATTAGAAAATACTAGTATTGTTGACGGCAGTAATAGAGGTTCTAGAAAAAATGCAGAACAAATTAACAGATTAATTAATGCAGAATCTCAAGGTATCAAAACTAAGGAAGATTTTGAAAAAGCATTAGAAGATAATCCAGACAGTTTAGATGGTGGTATTACATTAGAAAGCGGTGGTTTTGGAACACAACAACAAATTAATATGAAAGAAGGAACTAGTATGAATCAGTTCTTTACTACAGCACTTGTTATGTGCGATTCATTTTTAAATACCACTTCAAGAAAAAGTAACTTTAGAGATCCTGCTTTAGGCGAGGATGGATTAGACTTAGACAAAACATTTGTAAAATGGTACCGAATAGAAGCAGACATTGAATACTTAGATTTTGATACTAGAAGAAACAAATACGCCAAACGTGTAACATACAAACCTATAATTTATAATACAAGGCAAAATGGTCAAAACACTTCTGCGGCTGAGACAAATCTATCAGAAGAACAAGTAACAAATATTGTTAAAAATGTAAACATTAAAAAAGCATATCATTATTTGTATACAGGATTAAATGACCAAATATTAAGTGCAGATATTCAGTACAATGCAGGACAAGTTTTACTACAAGCACCAGCGGCAGGTACACTAGGAGATTTAAGTACTAACCCTAATTCACCTGGAGCAAACATAGACTCAGATAAAGACCAATCAGGCAAAGAAGAAAAAGCCAGAATAGCCGCCGCACAAAGTAAAATACTAGAACAAATTGGTAAAGGCGGAGAGTTCGACAGGAAACTTAAAGATGATTTGAGAATGACTGATGAAGAATATAAAAAGTTTGCTACCGACAAATCAAACACTCACAGAAATGCTACTGCCAAAGCATTAGCAAGTGCAAACTATACTGCCGGCTACAGTAGAACTACACCTGGCGCAACACAAGATAACGGTGACTACAAACCAGAAGCAAGTGGCTATATTTATAGTGTAGATTTAATAGATGATGATGGTGGTTCTGAATCAGTTATTGGAAACTTAAAAAACACTCAAACTCGGAGAGCTCACTCTCAGGCAATTTCTGCCGCGGCAAGAGGCAAGTCAGTAGAACCTAGAACAAAATATATGTACGGACCAAGTATTGTATCAACAAGTGGAGATACTAGTGATGGTACAAATGCCGCAACACTATTTGGTTACATGTATCAAAATGTTAATGATGCAAGTATATTAGTAGAACTAGGCTTAAAAGTAAGAGGCGATCCTTTTTACTTAGGTATACCAACAAGTTATGCAGAAGCACAGAAAGGCACAAAGAAAATGACAGCCATTGAAGAATATGACCAACGTAGAGAGAATTCTAAATCTGGTATGGTATACAATAACGGTGACGATAATTTCTTTTTATTCACAATGCAAACACCTAGAGTTAGAGATCCAAATATAGATGAAGAAGATGAGAACACAGGATATTTAAGGAACACTGATACATCATATTTTATAAGTGGAGTATACAGAATAGTCTCTACTACATGTTCATTTAGCGGCGGTATGTATACTGTTACATTTGATAAAGCACCAAAGGATACTGCTATCCAAATGAGCAAGTTTAAACTAACAGACGTTGATTACGGAGATGAAGATCCGTTTGATCCGGCGGCTGAGGCAGACGCCTATAATGCAGAGCAAACTAGACGAGAAGCAGAACAAAGAGCATTAGCACAGGGCGGAGGTAGTGGATAATGGGATATAGACCAGACGAATTCAAAGTAACTAGAAAGAATCAAACAGAAAAGATGAGGTCTGCCGCAGAGTTAGACCACGGTATATATGTAGGCGAAGTTATTGTAAGACCTAAGGATGATACAAACAGCGGACGTATACCTGTTTACATTCCAATGCTGTCAAAAGACAGAGACGACCCCACAGGGTATTTTAATGCATACTGGAGTTCACCTTTTGCAGGAAGTACTCCTAGTGAGAAGATAGGCAAGAATGTAAAAAGTTATGATGAGACTATGAAGTCCTATGGTATGTGGATGGTTCCACCAGATCCAGGTAACTTTGTATTAGTTATATTCGGCGATGGTAAGAAAAAATTTCCAATTATAATTGGTTGCTTATTCCCAGACCAAATGCAACATATGGTTCCAGGTATTCCCTCAGGAACAACATACGGTAGTAGTTTACCTTTACCAGTTGCAGAAAAAAATAAAAGAGAAGATGATCCAAGTCATGGTAAAACGGCTTCGAGACCTTTACATCATATTTTAACAAAATCTATATTAGACCAAGGTTTAATAAACGACCCAATTAGAGGAACAACAACTGCTGGTGCTAGGAGAGAAAGTCCTTCACAAGTATTTGGAATATTGACACCAGGTCCAGAAGAGCCAGGCTTAAAGTCAGGTAAAAAAGACGGAACAAATAGACGTGGTGGACATCAGTTTGTTATGGACGATGCGTTGGAACAACGACACATACGTTTACGAACAGCATTAGGTAATCAGATTTTAATGGATGATACAAACGGTATCATCTATGTTATTAACAGCAAAGGTACTGCATGGGTAGAACTAGCAGAAAACGGAAGTGTACATGTATTCAGTGATGAAAACATAAACATGAGAGCAACAAAAAATATTAATATAAGAGCAGATGAGTTTTTAAATTTAGAAGCCGGATTAGGTATTAATATTAATGCTGGTGTTTATTCTGAAAAAGCAGGTGACTTAAAAATTAGTGCAGGTAATGATATAACAACTAAAGCAGGACACGACTTCCATTTAGATGCAGAGAGTTTAATAAGTCAACGTGCTTTAGGAGAATACACTATTCAGTCAGCAGGAGATGGACATATATTAGTTGCCGGCAAGGCTGTTATTAGTGGTGCAGATATAATGCAACACGCCAGTGGAGAAATAAATTCCCAAGCAGGTGGGAAGAATAATATTATAGGTTCGACTGTGCATCTTAATGATGGCGGTGGTGCTGAACAGGCAAAAGAATCTTTAGTCGTTGAGCCATTCACAGAGATAACACATGAGGATCCAAGTGTAGAGAAGCCTGCGTTCGAGTACAATGAAGAAGATCCTGGAGAAGATAATCCTTTACCCACAGACGGTGAACGTGAAGGAGATAAAACAGAATTCATAAGTATTATAGAAATTAACCCTACTAGAGAACCTTGGGTTGGTCATGCAACTGCAACAGCACTTACACAAGACTCTAATAAAATGGTGTCACAAGATGCCACAGTTAAAGATAATCCAACAAACGCAATTGAACAAACAGACACAAAACCAGCAACAGTACCTCAACCAGATGGTAGTATAGATGTTGGAACAGGATTTACTCCAGCACCACAACCTGGTGCAACACCTAACTACAAGAAAAGTGTATTAAAAGCAGTTCCAACTGATGTACAAAGTATGGCTGGTAATATGGATAAAAACGGAATGGCAGATGCTGGTGCCAAATTATTGGCTACATGCGGTACTAGTTTACCTACACCAGTTAAGAACAGTAGCGGTAATACAGTTGTAGGACTTGGGCATGTATTAGATAGAAATGAATTAGATGCTGGTGCAACTATGTTTGGTGATGGTAAAATATTAGATCCACAAAGCAATTTTAAAACTCCTGGCATGGCTAGAGGAGCAAGTGAGTACGCAGATATAATCCAAAATACATTAGAAGCAGACTTGCCTAGTTACGGACTATCAAAGGTACTAGGAACTAAGGGCAGTTATTCAATTGACGGAACTAAAGGCACAATTATACATAATTTAAAATTTGCTATGACTAACAACGTATCTCAGAAATTAGGTAGTGCTGGACTTAGTAACTCCGGTAAGTTTATGGTAGGTACATTAATGGGTATGAACATGAGTAAGAATGCCATGTTGGCAACTGTGTTATTTGGTAATAGTATTGGACATAATAATTTTATGGGCAGTGAAGTCAAAGATGCATTACTAACAGGACAAGATAACAGACTTGTGCCACAACTATTACAGAAGTGGGTTACTAATAGTACATTTAGACCAACACTAAAACAAAGACGAATTTATGAAGCATACTTATTTGGTATGCCTGATGCTTATGACTTAGAAACAGAAACTCCTACTGCAAACGGCATGGGTTGGGGTATTATGGCACAACGTATAAAACGTAGACAGTTAGAATTATTGTCGTAGTATTATTTACTTTTTCTTAAGAGTTTCAAATTCTTTTTGTAAATCTGCAAACTTAATATAAGCCCTATACTTGCCTTCTTGTTCTTCAGCAACAGTATGTCTTAAAACTTCTATTTGTTTTCTTAGTAAATTACATTCATTATTTTTTTCTACAAGCATTATTCGAAGTTCTTCTTCTACGGTATTGTTAAGTGATATATTCTGGTTCATCAAATATTTTCTCTTTAATTAATTCCACAACGTCCATAGACATCAGCAATTCATTATGACTAACTTCCATATCAATTGTTTCACAACTAGAAAAGCCTTTTGGGACGGCTCGTTGTGTCTCCAATGTTAGTAATCCATCATTTGGCGTTGCTCCTAAACCTGCTAACGCATTTGCTGACGACTTAGTTCCTGTGGATACAATATTAGTTATCGGAAAATCTACCTTTAGACTAGCAATTGCCTTTAAAAGAGGACTTCCGGGTTTGGTGGTTGCAAAAAGTTTGCTTTCTCTAAAAACCATATTAAGCCACTTAGCGGCTCTTGAGCCTGCCCATGGACTTGATAATGCTATAAGTGATTCCACATTGTCATACTCTTTTGTTATTAAAGATGCTATTAAGCAACCATAACTATGTGCAATAATGTGTATGGGTTCACCATCAAAATTTAAGTCTAATAGCATCTTAAATCTTTTTATAATATCATCAGGGTTTTCTTGAGTGCTGTAGTTGAAGCACATTGAGTAATGCTCTGGTAACCACAGCTCAAGAAAATTAAAACTCAAGTGGCTTTGTCCACTGCCGTGAACGAAAACAATATTTTTGCTAGGCGGTAACGGCATCCTTTACAAGTCTCTCCATTTGTGCGAACTCAGGAGGTATTTTGTCCTTTTGTCCAACCATATTAACCATTTCAAAAAGAACATACTTCTTGGTGTAATAGTCATATATTCCCATGGAATGCACTCTTTTGCCGTTTTTGTGTAGCATTTTTCTGAACCTGGGACCGTAACCTACGGCTCCCTCGTATCCTTTGGATTGAATTTCCTTATTGACAGAATACGCAAGTTGTACGATATTTTCAAATCGCTCTAGTACGTTTTTCATATTATCCCTATGAATTGAGTAAAACAATACAAGATTCTCATCTTGCTCCTATATGTACTTATCCATAGCAAAACACAGCACTTCAAAAAGTGGTGTATTAAAACTAGTTTTAACGATTAGTGATAAATATCAGTATGGCAAACATATACAAAGGGTTTAGTACAGTAGGGAAGGTTAGGGCACCTTATACACTTATTGATGGTGATTTGATTAAACAAGATTTAATGAATGAACTAAAAGCAAGAAAAGGCGAACGAGTGATGAGACCTAACTTCGGAACAACATTATACGACATTTTGATGAACCCACTAGACCAATTCGTAATTGAAGAAGTTAAAGAGGAAGTGAGAAGGGTTATCGAAAAAGACCCAAGAGTACAGATTGATGAAATCTTTACACAAACTTTAGACCATTTAATACGAGTACAAGTACAATTAAAATTTTTGCCAACCCTAGACGAGGATAGATTATTTCTTGAATATGCTAGGACAGACGTAGAGATTTAAAAATGGCAGTAAACAATAGACAAAACAATTTATTTGCGGCGGAAGATTGGGAAGTAGCCTATCAGGCATACAGCCAAGTTGACTTCCAAGCATACGACTTTGATACCATGCGTTCAGCAATGGTTGATTACATCAAAACTAATTTCCCAGAGAACTTCAATGACTACATTGAGAGTTCTGAATTTATTGCTATTATAGAACTACTTGCATACTTGGCACAAAGTATTGCATTTAGAATGGATATTAACACAAGGGAAAACTTTTTAGAAACAGCAGAAAGAAAAGATAGTGTTTACAAACTTGCTAGACAATTAGGATATAATCCAAAAAGAAATATTGGAGCAAGTGGCTTAATGAAAATTGTAAGCATGTCAACATCTGAACCGCTAATAGACAGTTTAGGTAACGAACTATCTGCTAGAACAATTAATTGGAATGATGCAAATAACTCAGACAGTTACGAGCAATTTATTACTATTTTAAATAGTGCATTTGGAAACGTAAATAGATTTAGTAAGCCTGTTAAAACAGGAACTATAGATGATATAGTAACAGACTTATATGAAATTAATACACCAATAACAAATTCACTAGTACATGCATTCACATCAAACATAAACGGTATTACTAAAGATTTTGAAATTGTTAATGCAGACTTTACAGATAATAAAGTTATTTTTGAGAAACACCCCGATAGAACAAATAACTTTGGAATGATTCACAGAAATGATGGCTTAGGGTTAAGCAGTAAAAATAATGGTTTCTTCCTTATGTTTAAACAGGGCATATTACAAACAGAAGATTTTGACTTTGTTGAACCTGTAGAAAATAGACAAGTACCTGTTACTATTGAAAATATTAATGAAACAGATTGTTACTTACAACAAGTAAATGCTTCAGGCGATAGTTTAACTAAGTGGACTAAAGTTCCAAATACAGTTGGGCAGACATTACAATATAATACATTAGCAACTGGCACATCTAGTTTATATGCTATACAGAACAGAGGCGATAGCGGAGTAAACTTACAATTTGCAGATGGCAACTTTGCACAGGTACCAATTGGATTATTTAAGTTTATATATAGAACTAGTGATCCTGTTAGATATCAAATACAACCAGATGATGTTGGAAACGTTACTATAAATATTCCTTATATTAATAATGCAGGAACGCAACATGTACTTACTGTAACATTAAGATTACAAAATGCTGTTAATAACAGTTTGCCTGCAGAGACAATAGAAGGTATTAAAGAAAGAGCACCACAGGCATTTTATGCTCAAGATAGAATGGTGTCAGCACAAGATTACCAAGTGTTACCTTTGGCAAAAAGTACAAACATTGCAAAACTTAAAGTAACAAATAGAACACATGCTGGACATAGTAGATATATTGATATTTCAGATCCAACTAGTACGTTCCAAACAACAAATACATTAGCAGAAGATGGTGCATTGTTTATTGAAGATAGTAATTTAAGTGCTAACTTCCTTATAGATAACAATAACACACCACTAGAACAAATTACAAAATTACTTCCAACATATTTGAAGAAGTTAGAACTAAATGATTTTATATACAGTGATTTTAGAGATGCATGGTTAGACAGAGAACCAAATAAATTTAATTTAGCATTGTATGGTATAGAGTGGCACACATTACCTAAAGTTGCAGAAGGCGTAACAGGATATTTAACAGAAACTTTTACTGCTAACGGCACAGCATCAGATGTAAATATTGCAAACCCGGCTTTGCAACTTATACAGCCTGGTCACTTAATTAGATTTGAAAACCCAGAAGATATCACAGATAACAAATGGGTTAAGATTAAAAGTATAAGAGATAACGGAAGACGTGTTAGTAATAGTACCGTTGTGCAAGGCCCAATTACACTCAGTGAAAGTGTACCGGAAGGATGGAAGGGCACAGCAGTAATTACAACATTAAGAAAAAAATTCTTTGATACAGAAATAACAGCACTTACAAATGCTATGAACTTAAAACAAAGTTTTGCTTTAGGATATAATCCAAGCAGTAATAGTTTTTACGTTATTTCAAACAATGATGTTTCATCAGGAACAGACTTTAGCATTGGTAATGCTGAAGATTCATCAGGTAACGGCAGAGATAAAAGTTGGTTATTAAAATTCACTTACGTTCCTATCGATACATTAAGTAACAGATATGACGTGATTATCAGAGGCATACGTTATGTGTTTGAAAGTTATGAAGATGTAAGATTTTATGATGTTAATACAAATAGAATTGTAGACAGTTTCACAGGAACTGCAAAATACGATACTATAGAAATTACAACACTTAATAATAAATCAAGAAGTGAAGAAACATTTGAGTGGACTGATACTGATACAACACCAGACTATGTAGGCGATGCATGGTATTCAACTAAGATTGGACAAAGTTTTACAAATATACCTTTAAAGAACAGAGATACTAGATACGACCAAGTAGAAGCAAAACTTGTTAGTAACTTTGGAATATTTAGTAATGGTGATGCAAGTGCAAATTCATTTGTTAAAGATGCTGTAATAGAATTAGGTACTAACTTTGATACTTCAGATTTAACAAGCAATACAAACGTTACTATTGCTAATAACACAGGTGTTGTACATAGTTTGCCTAGTAATATTGTTATTAATTTTAGTAACACAACGTTTGGTTCAAACATCTTAGATGCTAGTGGTAATATTAGTTACAAATACAATAATACATTATATGAAAACATAGGTAATGCATCTAACATGGGTGGCGGACATATAGAAGTTACAAATGCAAATATTTCTGCACAGACAGGTACATTGAGAATTGGTACGTTTAATAATAAGAGGCACTATGCTATAGATGGTTCAAGTTTGCCAAGCAAAGACAAATTAACTATTACATATATTAACGATAGAGAAAGATTAACAACACCAATTACTTATTCAGCAGTTGGAAACTTTTCCTATGGTGACGGTTATACAGATCCTAGAAAAGTACAAGTCACGCCAATTAATACTACAGGTGATGACAGCCCAGACAATCCAATCCAGTTTGCAGATTTTGTTGCAACTGGCGATGTAATCATATTTGAGGACTTTAACAGTTTCGATGGTTACACATATACAAAACCTGTTAAAGCAGGAATACTAGATTTAAGAAGAGAAGATGACGTAAACTTTAATACAGAAATGTCAAAAATTGCAGGCTCATCAACAGGTGATGCTTCAGCCAACACAGGTACTGTGTATACAGTAGCAGACTATGAATACTTTTTAGTTAAAAAAGAAAGTATTATTGACAAATTTGATAACACCAACATTGGTGGTAAGTTACACAATAAAAAAGTTTATGCAGTAGATACTAAAAAAGTTTATATTATGACGTACAGTAGTACGAACTTAAACGTTGTTAAACATTATGAAAGTTCTAATCATAGAGCAAGACATGGTAAGAGTTTTACACAAAATACTAAGTCAACAACACAAGAAGGTGTAATTTTTAAATGGCAACACATTGCAGATAACAGCATGAGAATAGATCCAAGCATTAGTAATGTACATGAGATGTTTATGCTAACTGATACATACAATGATAAAGTTCAATCATATCTTAATGTGCCTGGAACAGCATGGCCCATTGAGCCTACATCTGCAGAACTAGAAAATGAATTTGCTATACTAGAACAATTTAAAACAGCAAGTGACCAACTACTATTTAAGAGCGGAAGGTTTAAATTACTATTTGGCGACGATGCTCCTAGTTCTTTACAAGCAAGATTTAAAGTTGTAAGACTACCAGGAACAAGTTTAAGTGACAATGAAATTAAAACAAATATTATTAAGGCTGTGAATGCCTATTTTACAATTGATAATTGGGAATTTGGAGACACATTCTATTTTACAGAATTGAGTAGTTATATTCATCAGCAAGTAGGAAATTCAATAGGCAGTATTGTTATAGTGCCTAAAACAAATAGCGGTAAATTTGGAGATTTATTCCAAGTTAAATGTGACTCAGACGAATTATTTTTAAGTACAGCAAAAGTTACAGATGTAGATATAGTTGATAAACTAACTAGTGATAACTTGAAACCTTCTTTAGTAGGCGCACAATCATTTAGTAGTTACGACAATAGCACAGAGGCAATTGGTCCTTATGCAATAGATGGATACTATCCTTTATATCCTTCAGCAGAAGCGGCAGACTTTGTAGGCGATGGTACACATCATACGCATGTATTCTTTGGTAAAACATTTTTTATGCCTAATGGTGTAACATTTTATCATGGTAACTATGTTGTAGAAACTAATGTACAAGAATCGTCGACAACTGCTAATTCAGACATAATAAATAACACAACTGGTACAAGCTCTTCAAGTTCAAGTTCAGGATCGAGCGGTTCTAGTGGTTCAGGCTATTAATAGGAAATTAAGTGGCAGATAAGAAATATACAAAACTACCAGTAGTTAACCAAACAACAACTGTCAAAAACTTTTTTGATACAACTGTTGAGCAACTATTTTCAAAAGCAAATGTAGAAAATATAAGTGCTTACATTGGTTCAAAAGATTTTGACGTTTTTGATCCTGAAGATACATATAAGGTAGAGCATAATCCAACTAGAGACAAATATAGTCTCGATCCTGTAGTTAATAATATTAATCAGTTATCTGGACAAAGTGAAAATGCAATGTTCTATCAAGACTTTTTAAATGTTTTAAAAAGTTATGGTGTTGATACACAAAACCAAAATACATTATTCGATAGTAACTTTTATAGTTTTCTTCCACCTATTAACATTGATAAATTTATTAACTATCAAGAATACTTTTGGAGTCCAACAGGCCCTACAGCAAAGATTATAGCAGGTACAAGCACAACACCTATTAATATAGAAAAAGATATATTAGGAAAAACATCTTACACAGCACCCGATGGCACAGTATTTAAAAATGGTATGGTAATATCATTCAGTGGAAACTATGTAATACCAGATACATATATGAACGATACACGTTGGATTGTAGAAGGTGTAGGGGAAAGCATACTATTAATAAACAAAGAACAAAACTTTGCAACAACATTTAGTACAGAAGATTATATACTATACGATAGAACTATTATAGATATTGCATCAGATACATTAGTAAACACAACTGATGATGAAGATGATACTAGATTTAAATCAGGTGGATTGGTCGGTATAGAGAACTATGTAGATGTAGATAATTTCTCTTATTCAACAATGACCCAGGTAGACTCAACTACAGGAAGACCTTTATGGGACGGCTATATAACTCCAGTAGGACAACAACTACAATATATTGTGGGTGGTATTGGAGCATACGACACAGGCCCATTTGATAGTGATAACACTCAAGAAGTTAATGACTACATCATGATGGAACGTGGTGCTACTGATAATAATGTTTGGAGTAGAATTAACTTTTGGTATCACAGACAAAACTTCCTAGATGCAGGTGACCAATTACCTAGCAAGGATAAACGTGCTGTTAGACCTATTTTAGAATTTGATAGAAATATAGAACTTCATAATTTTGGTACAGCAGGTGTTGACGCAGTAGAAATTGCATCTTTTGATAATTTAAAAAGCGAAGTAGAAGGCAGACCAAACGGCGGTGTTATTGACGGTGTTACACTTGAAGTGGGTAACAGGATTATGTTCCCTAACGAAGAAACAAGTATAGCACAAAAAATATACACAATTGGTAGTGATGGTGGTAGCCCATCTTTGGCTACATTAACACCGGAAAGTTATACAGCAAGTATTGGCGATGTTATTAGTGTTAAGTTTGGTGCTAGAAAACAAGGTGTAGAATATTACTGGAACGGAACAAAATGGATTGAAGGACAACAAAAGAATAAAGTTAATACACCAATCCTTTTTAATGCATACGATTACAACGGTATTTCTTTAAACAGCGATTCTGTATATCCTAAAAGTGATTTTTCTGGGACAAAAATATTCAGTTATAAAGAAGCAAATGCTTCTAAGCCAGACGATAGTGTTTTAGGCTTTCCGTTAACTTACAGCAACTTTAATAACTTTAGTGAAATAGTTTTTGCTAACGACTTAGAAACAGATTTACATTCTTACATACCTTTTGGTGGTACAGAAAAAAGTTATATGAAAGGTTACATTTATTATAGCAAAACTTTATCTAACGGAAATGTTGTTAAGGATACAAGTTGGAAGGCACAAGATAAAAAGACAAATCAAAAAGTAGAAGACAGATTTATTGTTAATGACCAAGATATTAAAAATGAAAGAACAATATGGGAAATAACTGCTAAACCAGAAGTAGATGAAAGCAGTATTAGAGTTTTTATTAATGGTGTAAGAAATAGAACATTTAGTTATAACCCAACGCACATAGCAATTACATTTGGAACATTTGAACTTAATAAAGATGATGTTATAGATGTTCAAACAAAAACTACAACAGGGTTTATTAAAGATGCAAATCGTAAAGGTAGATATAATTTACCTTTAAGTTGGCACAGTAACTTAAACAATTTAGATATTGAAACAGTTGCTCAACCGCAATACCTGGAGCATTTCTATAACTTGATTAAAAATCAAGAAGACATAACCGGTGAGCCACTAGCAACAAATAACTTTACAGATATAGAAGTAGATAATAGTTTTGCAGATAAACTTATACAAACAGATGATGACTTACAAATGGCAAGTTGGCTGTTTAGTAATGACAAGTTTAATATTAAAGATTCATTGGAATTTAATAGTGATGAATATGTAAAGTATAAAAATAGATTAAAGAAAGAAATTAAGAATTATATAGATGCAAACGACACTAGTAACCAAAGTTACGGTGAGACTTTAGAGTTTGTGTTAGAAGCAGTAATTAGTTATAACCAAGGTAAAAATGTTTTTGATTATAGTTACATGGCGGCATTTGGCGACAAGTATGACGAACAACGAGTTATAGTAAATAACGTACTAACAAAAGCAATTACATTAAGCAAGTACTGTGACTTATCTAAAATTGAAAATAGTTTGTATGTGTACGACACAGGTTCAGACGGTATAGAAAAATTATTAGATGCAGAACAAGATTATACAGTAACAAGTACAACAACTTCTAATACTGTAAACTTCACTGACTCTTATACTTTAACATTAGGTAATACACTTAAATTTAGAATATATGACAAGGATAGAGAAAGTTGTCAAACACCTCCTACGCCAAGTGCAATGGGATTGTATCCTGCATACAAACCAGAGATTATAACTGACACAAGTTTTAAAGAACCAATTAATGTTATTGTTGGACATGACGGTAGTAAAACAGTTGCCGCCAATGATATTCATGACCACATACTATTAGAATTTGAGAAAAGAGTTTGGAATGGTATCACAGATACATTTAGAAAAAGAGATAGTCATTACGACTTAAACGTACATTCTGTACGCCCAGGACGTTTTAGAACAGATACAGGTTTAACTAGAAGCAGTTATTATAACTTATTAAGAAGTAACTTTAACCAATTCATTAATAGAAATGATGTAGACTTTGTAATCAATGAATACTATGATGCATCAAACTACTTCACATGGAACTACAACTCAGGAACTCCAAAGCCTGGGTATTGGAGAGGTATATACGAAGCATGTTACGATACAGAAAGACCACATACTCATCCATGGGAAATGTTAGGCTTTGTTAAAAAGCCAAGTTGGTTTGATACTCAGTACATTACTACTACATATACTGACTATGGTTTAAATAACAAACCTTTATGGGAAGATTTAGAAGAAGGTATAATTAGACAAGGTGACAGAGAAAATGTTACAAATAATAGATATACAAAAAATAATCCATACAGAAGAATAGGATTAAAAACTGAGATACCAGTAGATACTGGTGCTAACTTAATAGCACCTGCAAATATTATTAGTACAACTGCAACAACTAAAAGTATTAGTTGGGTAGAATCGACAACGGGTACTGCTACTGCAAACGCAACTTCATTTATAGAAACTGCAGATGGATTAAGTGTTGCAGAATTAGACAGTGGTGCTATTTTAAATGTTACTACAAACAATGTTATCAATCATACTGTAGGCACATTCCCAACAACAGATAATACAAACTTTATTGACGATAAAGAAATCAAGTATACTATTACAACTAATACAGGCGATAATACATCCGGAAACTTTGCAAGTGCAACAAGCACAGGATCAACAGCAGTTGGTGTTGCAGTTAATGGAGCACAAATATTTAATGCCAGTACTGGCAACGCACACTCATTAAGCAACTCATTCACATACGCTCACTTGTATAGAAACGATGTGAGCATGGATAGTGCTAGTGGTTTTGTTAAATCAGATAACATATATGGTTACGCACAACCTAGTTCACAAACAGTTGGATTAAATAGTTGGGCAACCGACAGTCACTCACCAATTGTTGGTTGGGCATTTGACGGTTTACCAATTTACGGTCCATATGGTTATACAGACAGAGCAGACAACACTAGTGCAATCAAAAGATTAGAAAGCGGTTATAGTTTAAAAACTGCATTAAGAACAACAATAGGTGGAACACCAACTGGAGAATTTGTTGAGGACTATGAATATAGTTCTTCAACTGGAGACCTAGATGAATTTAATACACGTTATGGTGTAACACCTGAATTCCCAGGTGGAACAAGATATTATGTAGTAACAGTGGATAGCAACTTACAACCAGCATATCCATTCACAGTAGGTCCTAAATATTTCTTTACACCTACAAGTCAAAGTACAAATGCTACAGGTACTGCTACACATCAAAGCGGTACAGAGAATTATAAATTAACAAGTACACTAACAACAACCTATAGTGCGGATACCACACTAGCAGGAAAGAATTGGAAATTTGGAGATGGTGCTCCTGTAGAGAACGCATGGAAAATTTCTGAAGCATATCCCTTTGCAATAGCAGAGGCCCTTTTACTTACCAAGCCCGGTAAGTTTGCCAGTGTGTTTGCAGAGCCCGGAAATATTATCCGAGGTTCTGCAGACACCAACCAATTACTTGATAAGACAACAAATAAACGTTACAAGGTCAAAAACACAACTGTACATGGTAGTGTAGATGCAAGTGCAATATTGCAAACCAATACTGGTTATACACAATTTATAGATACTTACTTGAGATTCCAAGGACTTAATCCTGTAGCAGAATTCAGTAAACCATTTAAAACAGTTAATAGTAAACTAGGACATAAGTTCGCAGGCTTTGTTGACAGAGACACAATGACTGTGTTTAGTGACAACTATAGTACAACTGGTAACAGTTCAAGTTTGATATTACCTCAAGAAGATATACAAGTAGATGTACACGTTGGTCCTTACAGTTCAACAAATGATTATACCGGTGTGCTAATACAACTAACAAGTTCACAGAAATATAAAGTGTTTGGATATAACAGCACCAAAAAATATTTTGAAATAGAAGTAAGTGATACAGCAAAAGAGAAAACACAAGTTAAAGTTGGTGGTGAGCCACTTAACCCTGGTACATATGATAGAACAAACCAGTACAACGAAGGCGAAATTGTTAAAAGTGGCTACAATTACTTTAGAGCAAAAGCACCTGCTCCGGCAGGAAGTGTTGTAACTAATACAGAAATTTGGCAAAGACTTCAAACATTGCCTACAGTAGGTGGTGCAGAAGCAACATTATACTTGCGTGGTACTGGAGAAATAGCAAGAGTAGAATACGGAACAGAGTATGATACAGTATCAGAAGTATTTGACTTCTTAGTAAGTTTAGGTAGATTACAAGAATCACAAGGCTATGACTTTGGTGACTACAATGACGAAATAGCAGATGTAAACGACTGGATATATTCAGGAAGACAGTTCCTATTTTGGAGTTTAGGTAAGTGGAGTTCAGGCAACACATTAAATCTAAGTCCAATGGCATCCAAAATAAAATTCATTGCTCCTATAGGAAAAGTTAGTGAAATAAAAGATATAGACCAAGGACAATTTAGTTTACTAGATTCCGAAGGCAAAAAAATTAGTCCTATAGAATGTGAAATAATTAGAGATGGACAACTAATAACTATTAGTCCTCCAGAAGGAAAAGAATTATACGGCTCATTGTTATACACAAATGAGATAGAACATAGTTTGTTAATTTCAAACAAAACTATATTTGGTGATACAATATACGATGATGTATTAAACCAAAGGCAAGCAAGATTAAAAATTAAAGCAAAACGTACTAAAGCATGGGACGGAACTTTATCTGCAGACGGATATATTATACAAGGTTCAGAATTATTGCCTAACTTTGATACGTTAGCAGGTGACATGGGCAAATACAATGAGATTGGACATGTACCAGTACAAAAACAATTATACGAAGCAAGTAGAAGACAATACGGATATCAAGAAAGAAAATATCTGAGAGAATTTGAACTTACACAAGATGACCAATATGATTTCTATATGGGAATGATTAGAAGTAAAGGTACACAAAATGCATTAAAGATTTTGTTAAACAGTGATAAAGTTCTAGTGCCAGGTAGTGTTAATGTTTATGACGAGTGGGCACTTAAATTTGGCGAATTCGGTGACGTAGAAAATCAACAAAGTTTGGATGTTAAAGTTAACGAATCAGAAATTACTGACGAACTACAACTTATACAAATAGCATATCCAGAAGATACTGTAAGTAAAGTTAGAGAAGTGGAAGTATTGGATAGGACCACTAAGTTCTTCCAAAGACCATTTTTAGAAATTGAACCACCACCAGCAGAGATACCAGGTAGTTTCTCATATGGTGGAGGTACTACTGCCCAAGCAACAGTTAATATTGGACAAGACGGTAGAATTACTACTGTAGATGTTACAGAGCCAGGATATGGTTATACTATTAATCCAGCAGTAACAGTTATTGCGGCACAGTTGCTCACAGCAAACATTAGCACGTCATATCAGCAACCTTTTGCAACAAGTAATACTTACATTACCAACACAGGTGATTTAACTAGTGTTCCTAATATTACAATTACTGACCACCATGCTAATGCAACACATCAAACAACTACTATTGATTTAACAACAGTAGCAAGTGGTAGTGCCACAAATGCACAGATGGTTGCCAATGTTGTTAGTGCTATTAATAATACAATGGCTAACGTGCCATTAGATCCAACTATTACAGCAGACATTGGTGTAACAAGTGGTAACAGTTTAGTAAAAGCAACCTCACAACGTATAGCAAATGCTACGTCAGAAAACTTTGTTATTACACTTAGAGGTTCAGACTTCACACTTGCAGGTAGTGGACTAGCAAATTTAGATTTAGAAGCAAAAAGATATCAACCAAGACAGAGATTCAGTTTTGAAAGTGCAAACAGCACAACATACTCAGATGTAACTGCTACTGTAGATTCAGTTGCTACAACAGGTAATGTTGTAGGAGCCGCAGGTTCTCATAATTGGGAATTTGATCCAGGTAGTAGAACTAAGATTACAAACACTAGTTTAGTTGAAAGTGGAAATACTAGTTTTACTTTTGCACCATTAAGTAGAAGTGACGAATTATCAAATGCAGGTAATGTTGCTACAGATAACTTAACAATTATTAATGGAACATATCCACATTTAGATGTTTACATAGATGGTGTTAAATTAGAAGAAAGAGTTACTGATCCGTTATACACAGTTTCTAGTATTGCTAGTGATACAACTAACTCATACATTAACTTTGCAAACGTACAAGCATTACCAGGTGGAAACATATCCGCTGGTTCAACTATTATAGTAGATGAAAGAGCAAGTATAGACTTTGTAGATGCATACCAAAAAGATTTACCAGGCAGTACTTTAAATATTAAAGTAGAGGCAAGTGATGCCTTAGCCGCAAAATTACAACAGATGAGAACGTTTGACATTACACCAGATAGTAAGTCAGACTCCACACTATTAATAGATGTTGATGATCCAACACGTTTAGTTGTTAGACCTAGGGACATGTCAGAGAAAGGCTTATGGCCCACTACAACAAAAGCAGACCATACTGGTATAACAGATTTAGACTACCAGCCTTTGCCTAACGCAGGTTATGTAAGTAAATATAATGTAGATTATCAAGCATTTGATATATTAAATTTTGAAACATTATTTGATAGAACATCAAGACTTGCAAGTGAGATTCCAGCACAAGATGACATCGTGCATATGGCTAGAAGTGAACATGGCGAGTTTGATGTTTATAAACTTGCTCCAGTTAATGCTAATGTATCCTATGTTCAAAATGATGAAGGGACAGGTTCATTAAAATACTTTACAGATTATCAACTTAGTACAAATATTTCAGACGGTAATGATTTAAGTAACGTAGATGCTAGTTATGACCAAACTGCATTCTTTGATTATGTGTTAGTGCTTAAAGGTGACGGTACAATATCGTCTAGAGATGCTAACTTAAGATATGCAAATGGTGAGAAAGTTTACGATACAACAATTCCGGATACAAGCAAAGAAGTTGTAATATGGGAAAATGAAAATAGATTATATGACGAAACAATTACAATTGGTAACATATCATACAACCATCCACAACTAGTTGGTGTATCTAAAATACAACCAGTTCTGAGTGGTAACATCACTAACATAACTTATGATAGTTATGCTAATGTTAGTATTCCAGCAAAAGCACGAATGGCTTCAACATCAGTACCTATGGATGTTCTTAGAGATGTAGAAGCAGATACAAGACCATATAGTTTTAAAGGCACACCTGCATTTAAAATTAGAAATGGTGACATAGACGGTGTTAGAGTAGATGACTTTTTATATTTTGTAGATGCAGGATTAAGTAACTTAAATGCAAATGTATTCCAAGTTGCAAGTGTTAATCCACAATTTAAAGAAGTA
>Ga0181420_1000178_pt1 | contig 24737 bp, 17 predicted proteins | sample 43SPOviralmetaG_FD_130145 | JGI IMG/M metagenome (GOLD analysis project Ga0181420, IMG submission 130145) | Marine viral communities from the oligotrophic San Pedro Time Series (SPOT) site, San Pedro Channel, CA, USA - 43 SPOT_SRF_2013-05-22 | ecosystem: Environmental > Aquatic > Marine > Strait... | reverse complement strand
TAAGTTGAATGTTAATTTGTTCTTATGATGACTACAAGAAGGACATTTAAAAACAGCCTCATCACCACCTCGAGCAGATTTACTTCTTCCTAAAATCGATTCGAGTAATTTTTTTAATAAATCTTCTTTCATCTAAAATCTCTGTCGTAAAATTTACCTAATATATTATCGTTAAGGTATTGTTTGTCTTCTAATACCTCTAATACAAATTGATATTTACATTCTAAATATGTAAGTTCTTTTTTGTTATAAGCGATCTGTAGTATTTTTCTATGTAAATCATAATCATGTGCTTCTTTAATAAACGCATGAGAACCATAGTAAGTTTTCCAATCACTTTCTTTTAACACTCTTTTGTATACCGGGGGACGACCTTTACCTTCCCAAAGTGCTTTTTCTTTTTTGCCTAATTTTTTCTTTAAATTGTAAATTAAAGATTTTTTACCAATATACCTTTTTCCAGTTGGAAGGTGGGTTGTTTGATAGATAAAACCAAATGCACCTTCTGGGAGGTCACTGATTTCTTGTATAATTTTGTCTTGATAGTTCCATTGCATAATACCAATGTAAAAAAAAGACCCTGGAAAACCAAGGTCTTTTTAAATGTTTTTAAACTTTAAGATTAGCTAAAGTCTGTTTTTACTCCGTAGCATTTAATAATTAATTTACCTGCAGTGTAAATACCATCTGTATTTGCATCTCCTGCTGCTAAATATAAGTAATCGTTGTTTGCTATTTGTGTTTGAGTACCATTAGCACCATCTGTTCCTAGACGTTTACCTACTGCCCAGTCACCACCTGCTAATAATAGGTCTGTAAATCCACTACCATCAGTATCATAAGTTGCAGTTCCTGAAGAATTTGATAATAAATCTATATCTTCAGTACCTCCTGTTGGTGCTTCTATACATGCCATTTCTACTTTATAAGCTACACCATGTCTTGCTGTTTCCCACTTCATTAAGTAAGCGTTTGCTGTTCCAGCAATTCCAATAATATCAGCTTCGTCATTTTTAGATTTCATTCCTTCTAAATCTACTAATATTGTAGTTATACATTCTCCATTAATGTTTGCTGTTTTAACAGAAAAAGCTGAACCTGTTAATGCTCCTGCTCCTCTACCAGTTGCTCCTGTGTCTTCCATATGAAGAGCTCCACTTGCATAAACTGCACTTGCACTCATTTGACCTCCAAAAGTTGTAGCACTTACTACTGTTTGAGCTGTAGTGTCTGCTAAGTTAAGATTACTGTCTACTAAGTCAGTAAAATTCGCTTCCGTAGGTTGATCACCCGTATTAAAATACGTTTTTAAAGTTGTTTTTGTTACGTTAGTTGCCATAATAATTTATTTTATTGATTTTTATTAATTATTTATTTATTTCGGTTGATACATATAAAAAAACTTAGAAAAAACATTAAGTATCCCACCTTAAAATAAAAGTAGTATCTGTTTCATCACTCATACGAATTGGTTGACCTAATTTGCCAACTACTAATAATTCATTATTTTCATCATATAAACCTATTGTAGTAACATAAGGTTTCCAAACAGAACCTGTTGTGAAATCTGCTAATGTAGGGTATTCTTTAGATCTTATCTTTCTTGTTGAAGTGTTATGTGTAAAATTATACTCATCTGCTCTTACTGTGCATTGATATTCATTTTCATATATAAAATGAGATCCTTTAAAATTTAATATATAATCATCATTTGAAGCACTTGCTATTGTTTGATATCTTGGATGAGTAATTGTAGCTATTCCTTGAGAATAAAATATATTCCCTACATAAGGAGAACTATTTATATCTAAAGATAAATTTGAAATTTGATCTGATGTTTTTGCCCCATTAAATATCATTAAATTAGCTATACTACCACTATAGTAATTATGTTGTTCCCCTTGACTTCCTATATATAAATTGGTTCTATTTTGTGTTTGTTTAATTGTTGTATCCGTTGTTGATACTCTTTCTTCACCATCTATCCATACACTCATTTTAGAAGCAGAACACATACAAGTTACATGATAACCTACTGATCCTGATTCTATGACTGCTGTTGCTTGAGGAGTATTGGTTCCATCACTTTTTCTAAAAATTAATAGATCTTCTTTTTGATAACTGTCTCCTATCGTCCAAGAACCTATTTGTAATTGTCCTATACCTATAGCGTCATTATTTTGTATAAGTACTTCAAATGGATATTGGGGTTCAGCTAGTACTTCTCTAGGTTGATGAGAACCAGAAAGTTTTAGAGGTACTTGACCATATCTGCTATTCATAGGAGTTGGGATAACAGTTTTGGTTGTGCTTTTACTTAGAATATGGCCTTCTTTTTTAGGATCAATCCACATAGATATAGTAAAATCATCTCCAGGATTAAAATTAAATTTATCATCGTGAGGAGAAACTATAGAAGATGAAATGTCGGCTGTTCCTATAAAATTTGCCGCTGGCATTGGTATATATTCTCTTAATTTTATACTATTGATTATTATATTTGTATCGTTAGTACCTTGATTCCATATATAAAGATGAAGTTTTCCAGAATTATTAAACCACTCAGCACCTCTAGCATAAAATACTTTTCTGTAGATTCCTTTAGCATCTTCATATGATGTACCTGCTGTATTAACAGGAATGATTTTAGGGTAAGGGTTCCCCATATTAATGCTAAACTGAGCTGTGGAGGGAGTTGTAGAAGTAAAAGAATGTACATCTACAATTACTTCATATTGTTTTCCAGGTTCCATTACTTTATCTATAGTTGATATTTGAGTCATACTATTTCCTGATCCTGAAGCTGTTAAAGAAATTCTTCCTGGATATTCATCTGTTTCTGCTTGAGAATCTAATGAACCTGAATAACCATTATGTGACCACCCTGATATCGTTTTTGTACCTGTATGTGTTAAATTTGTAAATTCACTGTTTGTTGTTAGTTCTCCTCCTTGATTTTTTTCAATGAATTCTATATTTTTATAAGTTAAATGATTTGAATAGTAACTATCATCTCCTACTTTTTCTTTACTATAATATAAACGTGTTCTATTAGGGTCTATTTTTTTTCTATAAAAGTAAAAAGGAGAATTAAGATCATAATGTTTAAATCCTTCTACTGGTCCTAAATGGAATAATTTTTTTCTAATGTCTGTAGAATGGTTATTTAGATTAGATCCTGATATTATTAGGTTTCCTTTTTTATCATCTATTACTTCATAACAACTACTTGAAAGGTAAAAAGATCCTGGTTTTATTTCTAACCCATATAAACTTGAAGGTATAGATATTACATTTAATTTATCATATAAGGTTCTTTGTTGATCTAAATAATGAACATTTCCAAATCTATTATTAAGATCTGTTTGGAAATTTTTATAAAATAAATGATTTAATTGATGGTATTTTATAGAGGAAGATAAATCTGTAGACGCACTACTGTAAGTGTGTAAAGAAGCTGAAGTGAATTCAGCTTTCTCTAATGTTATATTTAATGCTGTAGCAGAAGATGATACAAATGAATACTGTTTATTTGCATTAAAGGGTACGCTTGCTACATCATATGTTGATAGTTTTTTATAAATCGACATTTAAACGACATTTTAGTAGTCTAATTTTACCCTAATAAGTGCTTCTGTTGTGAAATCTTTTTTCAAAGGTTGACTAAGTTTAGCTACAGCGAGTAAATTATTATTATCATTATACAATCCTATAGTTGTAATATAAGTTATAGGAGAATCTGCAAATGATGTTATATTTAAATCTCCATTAGTGTCTATATATGAAGGATTTGTTGTATAATTAAATTCACTGTTTTTTATTCTTACAAAATAATATTGAGACGAAATTTTTTCTTCACTGTCTAATTGAAAATCTTGTCCATCTTTTATATACTCATATAATTGGTCTCTATTATTAGCATCTGCTGAATTTGAATCTCCAATAGACCAATTAGCTGGTGTTGAATTTCTCATAGCTTCACCATTTAAAACTATAAATCCTGTGTCAGGGTAAAATAACCCATATGAACCACTCATAGTAACTCCATTATGGTCTGTTTGTGTTGCTTTAGAACCTGATCTAACACCACTAGATCCTGATACTATATTAAATTGTCTTCCTGCATTTGTTACAGTTGCTGAACCTGATAATGTAACACTATCATCAGTAAGGTGAAATAATTCTGTACCATCATTTAAAGTTAAATTTAAAGATCCTGGTTTTAAATTATGTTTATATCTACTTCTTGCTATATTAATAACCCAAATATCATCTGGTTCATAACCTTCAAATTTAAAATTTGAATTTTCATCACCAAATACTAATTGACGATATTGGTTATATACACATTTTGTAGCACTATATCCTAAAGCTCCTGATGTGTTTGTAAAGTTTGCGGATCCTGAACCTCCTTTATGTCCATATCCTACTGTGAATTGTACTTCAGCGCTAGATGTTATTGATGGGTCATGGTAATAAGCTTCTATAAAGAAATTACCTTGAGAAGTTGAATCTGAATATACAGCATTCGTTGATGATGAATGTATATTATTAAGAGTATCTAAATTATTAATCCAAGCATTTGATGTAATTTTATCTGTACTTACTACTCTATCGGCCGCTTCTAATCTATTATATGTTGGCATCTTTTATTATTTTTTTATGTTAACGTAATCCCTGTAACTCCTTGAGTAGCAGATGTTGCTATTACTTCTTTAGAAATTTCAACTGGAATAGTTACTCTAGCACCTGAATCTACACCTTCAAGAGTAAGAGTTGTTAATAATTTTGTATTACTTCCAAATAGTGTAGTACTATTAATAGCTGTAAGTGAGAATGATGAACCTTTAATTGTTTCACTTAATGCTGATGCAGTAAATGGTCTAGTTGTACTCGATGCAGCCGCTGCTCCTACTCCGGTAAAACTTACTAGTAATCTTCTATCTGCTATAGTAGCTAAATATCCTCCTGGTTCTTTTAAGTTTGATAAACCTTGGAAGTTAAGTGTATTAGGATCTACATTAGTAGATGCTCCAAGAGAAAGTGTAATTTTAGAAATATTAGCAGTTACAATTGGTAATTTAGTTGTACCTCTTGGTAATGTAACTAATTTATGAATCATTATATTATTTTCATCAGGAATTGCTTCAATAAGAGGCATATTTTCAATTGCTTCTCCTGCATATTGAGAACCATTTGGATGGTCTTCATTAAATAAAGTATAATCTATTTCATCATCCGCTAATGCGAATTGTGTTATGTTAAAAGAACCGTCTCCTCTTGCGAGTAATTCACGACCTCTTTTTGTTAAAATTGCATCTACTGTGATGCTTGTGTTGTCTAAATATCCCATTGTTTTATGTTTTGTTATAAATATAAATTATTTTCAAAAATTGTTATTTTCCTTGTTTTGGTGCTTTTTTAATATCGCTTTCTTCCATTAATCCTGTTTTGCCTAAATAAAAATTTAAATTCTTTTTTATGTCTTTATTTAAATTATCAGGTATAATTATGAAACCTTTTTCTCCAATTCCATTAGTTAAATCTTCTGTTTTAACTACATTCGCTATTATTACTGGAGCTTCTTCTACATATGAAATTTGGTATAAGGCCTTATGTCTATTATGACCACTAAAATAGTATTTTAGTCTATATTCTGTTCCTTCACCATTTCCTGATAGTACCCCACTTGTACCAGGCCAAGTTATATTTGCCCCATCTTTTTTATTCATTATTAAGTCATGTGGTCCCTGCATAATAGGAATCATATAATGGTGTGGTTCTATTAAATCTTTTCCAAATCCTTTCATATCACCACTAGCTGTAAGTTGAGTGTGATTAGAAGAAGTTACTATATGGTTTTCTAAATCTAATTGGGCTGTTGATATAGATTGAATACCCGCTAAAGAGCCACTTACTTTATAATTGGCCATTGATAATCTTTGTCCTTTATTAAAAGTTACATATAAATCTTTTTTACTTTCTGAAGCTATAGGAATTAACATTGAATTATAGAATGATGATAAATTCTCCATAGTATCATAATAATAATCTTGACTTGCTGTGTCAAAATTTACCATACCAAAAGAATCTTCAATTGGCCATATTTCTCTAGTTAAAGGATTGCTTACAACTTCTACAGTAGCAGTGTTTATTGTATTATTATGTTTTCCATAATTGAATACATTTATACCAGAAGATGAGAAATATGCTGATGGGAACGTTGAAGAAGCACTGTCTATTCTTCCTGCTTGTATTCCTTCATTATATATACCCCCACTTCCATCTTCTCCTTTATGTTCTACTGTTCTATATAAATACCCTTGATGGAATTTAGAATAGTAAGTCTTTTTAAGTTGAGATGGGGCTCCTGGATCTAATAATTTAAGAGAAAATGGAGCACCTTCATATAAATCACTAGATAAGAAACTTTGAAATGAATTATAAGATACTGAATCTTTATCGATTATTTCTATTCTATCTGTTTCTTCATCAATACTTATGATTGAATTTATTGTAATATAAGAATGGTTTTTAATTTTACATAATTTATCGTCCTCATTTTCTCCTGCTGTTATTTTTGTACAGAAATATAAGTTTGTTGATTCTTTATTTATGACTGGGTTTTTACCATAAGTTATATCTCCTTCTGCATATTCATTGATTTTTGCTCCTGTTAATCTTGAACCATCATAACGAGAACGTTTCCAACTTGCTAAGTCTAATAAGGAATCATCAAATTCGACTTTTTCTTTTGTGTCTACTTCTCTTACTGATACATTATCAACTTTAAAATCTTCATCTACTGTTCCGTATGTTTGGAGAAGAAGTCGATTATTAACTGAACCCCCTGTTTGGTTGATTGTTAGATCTTCTACATAAGTACCATTAGCAGTTCTTGTTGCTCCCCAAGCATGGTTACCATTTTCACCATATAATACTGTTCTTAAGGCTCCCTTTGTATAATCTGAAATTGTCCAAGTAACTCTATATGTTGTATTTGTTTTGAATCCTAGGATTGTTTGATATATATTTGCTGAATCCCCACTTGCTACTGCTTTACCCCCTGTTATTGTCCACCCTGCTCCTTTTGTCCATTCAGTATCAGATTCAAATCTTCCATTCACTACTAATTCTGGAGAAGGATAAGGTTTAAATGATTTTTTACTTATTCTTGAATTTAAGAAATTACCATATGGAGTTAAAGCCCAAGGTCTTAATTCATTTGAACCACTTGAAACTCTTTCCTCTAGGTTTTTTTCTACTACCTTAATATTACTAAAAATGGTTGTTCCTTCATCTCCACTATTTTTATTTGCTCTAAAATAAATTCTTTGAAAAGGTTCTTCTGCTCCAAATTCAAATGATATACTTCCTGAAACTATATCATTAGTAGCTGTAGATGTACCTGAGTCAGTATGTGCAGGAGCATCTAAATTTACATTTTTTCGAGTATAACGACTACCTGTCACATTAGAGTTTGGAGTATAACCACTAGTTCCTGCTGTATCGTTTATTGATTTTGTAGATCCTTGATACATTACTAGATGGCCAGGGTTTTCTGTTGTATCACAACTAACTATGTATTGTTTACCTACATTTACTCCGAAATCTCGTGTTACTGCTCCATTATTAACTTGTCCTTGTGGTTTAAATAATTTTAATTTTTCTCCTTCTATAGTTCTAGAATCTCCTGCTACTCCATAATAAGTTGCTAATCCTCCTATTCCTCCATTAGTTATGTCATAACCATCTGCTATATCAGAAAAATCTAATTGAAAATGTGTTTTTGGTTTTATAGGCCCTTGTTCCCAAGTATTAACACCATCAAAAGTATCATCTATTATTATTGTTGCGTTTAGGTTTTGATTTTTTCCTTTTATATCTTGTGGTTTTCCTTTTGCTGTTAAAGAAATATTTCTGATTTCTACCCAATCTCCTGCTACTTCATTAATCATCCAAAAATATAAACGTACAGTTCCATTTCCTGCTGGTCCTTTAACTGGCCATACTTCTGGATCATATAAATTATTATTTATATATGTTGCTTTAAAATCTTGTGTGTATTTTATAAATTTATTTTGATTAGCCCATGTACCATCATCATTAGTATTAGATAATATACCTTGATCTACTGATTCATATGGAGACTTAGTTATTGCTATTTGAGAATTACCTGTTGATATTCTAGCAAGTACTCCATATCCATCGCCACTATCTGCGTCTACTTCTATTCCTCTGCTTGTTTTCATTTCAAAAGAAAGTCTGTATTCTTTATTTAATTCTAAAACTTTAGAAACATCTTGCGTTGTATTAAATGTATAAAGGTTTTGTGTTAAAGTATCTAATTCCATACGGAATCCTGGATTGCTAAAGACTTCTTTATCATCAAATTCTTTTAAAGAAGCATGAAATACTTCTGCTGCTGAATCATCAGAAGCTCCATATATTTGGAATTTACCTCCATTAGCATCAAGTAGTTCTTTATCACTTTGTGATAGTGAAAATACTTTTCTAAAAGGTAATTCCATGTCTGCTTCTGCTGTCCACATTTGGGCACCAAACAATTGTTGAGAAAGAAAATGAGATGCAGTATTATTACCTAATCTAACTGCTACTTTTCCTGTTCCTCTAATATCCAAAATATATCTTTGGTTTGCTTTATAACCTCCACCAAGAAAATCATTTTGAGGTTCAGAAGCGCTTTGATCACCTGCTGTAAATAGTAAGGAACCTGAAGTTGCGTCTATTGTGACCGCATTATTAAGTGACCAATTTATATTAAAATCATTTACACTAAATATTTTTTCGTCACCTAAGTTAGCTGGTAAGTGTGTTCCATGGAATCTATAATCTCTAAAATACCATCCAATTGATGTTGTATTATCACTATTATTATCAGTTTCTGTTCCTGTTCCAACTGCTCCTGTTCTACCTATTCTATCTGCATAGGCTAATCCTGCAAAATTTGGATTTTGTAGGAGTTCTTTATTAGGATATTTTAATGATGTATGAGACAAAACAGCTGAACCTGTTGTATTATCTAATTGTGATACATTATTATTTTTATTAAAAGAACCCGTTAGTTCTTTATCTATATCTTTTAAATGAACTTCATATAAAGAACTTGTTGGTGAAAAAGTATGTTGTGTTTCAGGGTGATATCTTGGAAATTTATTTCTTTCTAAATAATGAGGTTCAATTAATAATCCTGTTTTTAGGTTTGCTTTTTGTGGTGTAAATTGTTTTATTAATTCAAATAAAGTATGATCTGTAAATTGGATTAATCTAATAAAATCAAAAGTATTTAATCTTCCTTGTCCACTAGGTATTTTTTGGAAATAATTAGTTTTTAGGTTTGATAAATCTGGATAAATTGATGATGTTTGATGTCTAGGATCTCCTATATTATCATCCATACTAAAATGTCCTAAAGTATAAATTATATCTTCATTTAGTTCATTTTGTGGAGAAAAGAATACTCCTACATCTTCAAAATCATTTGGTTGTCTTTCTGTAGTTGGTGTTTGTGATAATACTGTTGTAGATAATATACCATCTTTTACAGATCCAGAATCTATTCTTATTTTATTATTTGCTGCTGCTCTACCTACTGTGTTAGGTGCTAATTGAAAATGTGTTTCTTCAAATCCTGTAAGTTGATTAGCATTCATATAGGTAAAACCATTTAAATAAGATGTTCCTTCATTAGGATGATGTGATTGTAATAATGGAGTACCTGCTACTGTAAATATAGGTTCTCCTCCTACTAAATTAACATTACCTGTTTGGTCTAATATAGCTCCCCCTGTTATAGGAGCATTAGCATCTAAAAATACTTGAGATTGATCTAAACTTGCTGTTGGTAATTGGTTCCAAGCAAAAGATCCTGAAGGTAAAATTGATTCTTGATTATCAACTGTTTTTTCTAATTCAAATGATAGAGGAAATCTTGTAATAAGAGTTTCATAGGAAGATGTTGTAGCATTTCCTGCATACATTAAAGGATCTAAAGCATGGTCTTTTAATGTATCATGTGAAAGTAATTCACCAAAATAAATTCTTACTTCAGATAATGAACCTGAATAATTTAAATCAAATAATGAACTTGTATTTGCAGGAACACTATCATAATTAAGAAAATAATTAGATGTTTGAGTTACACCTCCTATTTCTAAGTTTTTTATACCACCAAAAAATGTTTGTTTAGCTCCGTGAGAATGATGTGTTTCTTGCTTTTTTAAAGTTAGATTATCTATAGAACCTGTAAATTGTATTGTTGCTCTGAATTCAAGATCAGTGTTAGCTATTCCTGAAGTCATTTGGTGTTTTATTGTTTGAGTACTACCTGAAGGAATATTTATGAATTCAAAACCAGCTCCACCAAGATTTAAAGCTACTTGAGAACCACCAGCAAAAGACCCAGAAGCATCACGAATATCAACAGGATCAAAAGCAATTTCATAAGTTGTATTTGCTTCTAAACCAGATATTGTTTGAGTTAAATTACCTGCTGTACCTAAATTATTATATGCTGCTACTCCTCCTGCTATTGTCCATCCTGTGGCTTTTGTCCAACCACTATCTGGGTAAAAATCACTGTTTGTTGTTATATTTTCACCAGCATAAAGAGGATTACCAAATGCTTCTGCATTTTGTTTTTCAGTTATAGAAACAGAGGATGTTACAAAATCTACTTCCTTTAAATGATTAGCTTGATAAGCACCAAAACTAACTGTTGGGTTACTTCCTGTTATTCCGTCTGTTCCTATAAAAATATCCCAAAATCTTCCATTATATACAGGAAAATAAGAAGAAGTTGCTATACTAGATGTAAATTGAAATAAATCTAAACGACCAAAATTATGTCTATCTTGATCATCATAAAAATCTGTGCTTCCACTCCAAGGACTTAAAACTAAATGTAAATCTGAAGATGAAACACTACCTGATAAAGAAAATAAATGATATTGAGATCCAGAATCTGCTGCTGAAGTATATCTATGTGGGTTTATTCTAAATTCTACTGTTTTTCTTGAAGCTGATAATGCAGCAGCATTTGATGAGCTCCATTCTGTTTCTATAAAAAATCCTTGATGGTCTTCGGAATTTGCGTTTAATGCTTTTTGGTATTTAGTATGTTCAAATAAGTTTTTGTTCTCTCTTATGGGGTTAGATCCCATATATTCTTTTACATTTAATATAGTATTAGGAATACCATAACAACTAATTAATGCCTGTAATCCTCTAGCTGTTCCTTTAGATTTTAATAAATAGGGGGCATTATGATAAAGTCTTTTCCATATTTCTTTTGTTATATCTCCTCTAGATAAAGAACTAGAAGCAGATCCTGTTATTACTGTTGCAATATCTGTAGTGTTGTATTCTTCTCCGAAAATATAATTTACTAAATCTTGATTTTCAAATTGATCATGTGCCTCTATTCCTAAACTTTTTAAAGCATAATAAACTAAATCTTTAGAAACTCCATATATATGGCTATTGTCTCTAATTTGGGTTATTTCTTTCATATGAGTCCAAATAGGATCAAAGAAATTACCTATCATATTACAAAATAAAAGATAAGGTCCATTATCTATTTTATCTCCTACATGGGCGGGAATTACTTGAATTAGACTATTTTGGTTTGTATTATCAAATATTGAAGCAGAATTTAATTGTCCCCCATAATAAGGACTTTCAGGTACTGCACTACCTATCCAATTTAATGCTTCTTCAGAAGTTGAAGGAGCTAATAAATAAGGTGATGTTTGGTTACCTGTTCCCTCTGTTTTTGGCCAAGAAAAAGCTCCTGATTCAAAATATAGAAATCTTTCATATCCATCAAACCCTTGTATTAAATTTTCTTTTTTTAATTCAATAGAAGAAGTAACAGTAAGAACAGCTGCTGATTGAGATGTGTCTCCTGTTATTGTTCTTACTTGTTTTAATTCTCTATTATATTCTTCTATTAATTTTATTTTATATTCAAAGTTTTTTAATCTTTCTGTGGCTGAACCAAAATGGACAAAATTTTCAAAATGAGATGGTGCGTTTTCTCCTAATTCTACAGATGATGATTCTTGAGGTCTTATATAAGAATAATCTACTTCTGGAACCTCATAACTATCTAATCTACTTAATAATTTTTGGTAAGATGAAGTAGTTTCTGTAGATAATATATCATCAAAAGATTTATAAGCTGTAGGTATAGAGCCATTTAAACGTGTGTCTATTCTAAAATTAGGCCCCCTTAAAGGTCTACTTGTATCAATAGGTTTAGGTTGACCTAAATCAACTGTTGTTATAACAGGTGCTGTTAATTCTTCTGTAAAATTGAAAGCGTCATCCACATTTATACTACGAGGAAGAGGCTTAAATAATTTTACTAATATAACATATTGTTCTGGATTAGTTCTATCTATAGCTATATTAATCCCTAATATGTTTACATTTTTACCAAAATTTAAATTAAAATCTCTAAAAAGTGGGGAATCTTGAACATTTTTTATAAATTGAGCAGACTTTATATCTAATTGTTCATTAGACCTAGTAGTGATAACTTTTAACTCTGTTCTAGAACTGGATATTTCTTTAATTCTAAATGTTTTTCTTCTAACATCGAATATTTTTCTTCTTTGAATACTAACATGAACATCATAAACTCCTGAACGATATCCCGCTCTTTGTAATACCTCTTCATAATCAAAAATTAATTCTTCTACTAATTCTCCTGATGAGTTATTAGGATATTTATATTTTTCAAAATTTTGAAAAGATTGTAATCTTTTACCATTAAGATCATATATATGTAATTCTACAAAATCTTCTTTTTTTCCAAACTTACGATTTATTTCTCTAGAAGGTATAGTATCACTATGTCTAGGATTAAATTTAGTAGACTGTTCTGTTTTTATAATAGCCATATAACTTAATTATTAGGATTGAATTTATTAAAATCCTTTACATCTTTTACTACATCCTTTATAGCTGAACTTACTTTTAAGTCGGCTAATGCTGATTCTAATGATAATATTTTTTGGTTTAATTCTTCTATTTGTACATCTTTAGGAGATGAATAATCCCCATCATCAGATATATACATAGTGCTTTCTTCTATAAGAGATTGATGAGACTCCGATCCTACTTTTGGTATATCAAAAAATAATCTTTTATATTGTCTAAAAAATTCTGAATTTGATAATTTTTTAGTTGTTATTTTTGTTTCAGAAAAATTTCTATCTATTATTTTTTCTGTTTCTTTTGTTTGATATATTTTTTTAATTAACTTCATTATCTTACTATTTTAAAGAAGTAATCTTCATCAAATATTTGAATACCATCATTATTATCAGATCTAAACATTATTTTATAAAAACGCTCTGGTTGAAAACCCTCCATATATAAATCAAAATACATTCCCTCACTATCTGCACTTAATTTTGTAAAAGCTGTATCAAAAGGGATTATTACTTCATCTGTTCCTGCGTCTCTTACACTATAGTAGCTTGTACTTGGTAAATATTGTGTATCTAAATAATTTGAACTTGTTACAAAAGTTCTATCTGGAAATCTTTTTCTTGTAGTTAATCTAAAACGTTGTTTTGATTTTCTTTGAAAAGTAGCTTTATTATTATGTAAAGATAAAAATATATCTCCACTACTTAAAGTTGTAGCTCCTGAAGGTAAAGTATAAGATGAATCATCCCATTTAAATGTTAATTTAGGGGGATATACTGTATGAGTATTAGATGAAAAATATTGGAGTTCTCCTGCGTTAAATATATCAGATTCTGTATTGAAAGGTCTTTTAATAATAAAACCATAATTAGAAAGACCATTTGGATACGTAGCGCTTTGATAATAACTTGCAGAGAATTTTTGAACTATTGTAGTTACATCTAAATCTAAATCTAAATCATCAGGAGATGATTGAAAAGCATTTTCAGCTCTAAAAGCACTACCTGTAAACCATGTTCCCCCTCCTGCTTGGTTTATAAAAGATCCAGTTGCTCCTGATCCAAAACTTGAAGTTACCCATGCTGAAGATGTGTCTTCAGTTCTATATCTCCAACTAGCTCCATTAGAAGCTGTAGGGTCATTTGATGACCATTTTTCGTCTCCTTCTGCCCATGATTGGCTTAAAGGAAAAGCTTCAATTGTATTATCTGAGTTTAAATTTTTATGTTCAGTGGAAAATAGTTTTAAACTAGCTGAGACTGATTTGCCTCCTAATTTTGATTCTATAACATCTTTTATGTCTGTGTTTTTAAATTGAATTAATATCCTTGAAGGATACATTATGTTTCCAGTTGTTGCTTTTTCTTCAACTAATTCAAGTATTTCATCACCCCCAGTGTTTAAATCTTTTCTATCTGGGTGACTATATAATGTAGTATCTTTTTCAGGAAATATAGAGTAATATGCCATTTTAGAATTGTGTTATTTTTCCTTTAATATCAACTGCTGGATATTTTATTTCAAATATACAAGGATCCATTGAAGGGTAAATTATATCATTTTTAGTTGCTGTTATAAAATCGTATCTGTATACAGAATAGCCTAATTCTACACCTGCTATGTTTTTGAATTTTAGATCTTGTACTGATTGAACTCCTTTTACTTGGGCTATTTTATTATATACTTCTGATGTTATTATAGGTTGATTTATTTGCCATTTATCTATATTAAAATAATCTCTAAGTTCTGCTATACAGTCTAAAAGGACTTGGTCATTATTTGTATTTTTAAAAGTAGTTATTTCAAAATTAAGCCCAAAATTAATTACAAAAGCATCTTTTATATTAATTGAATCTGTTAAAGGTCTAAATTCATTTAAATATGTTTTTAAATTAGTTTTAGTAGCATTATTTAAAGTAACTAAGTGTTTTTTATGACTATACCCTAACACATATAAATTAGCTGCTAATGGGTTTGGTTGTTCACTAAGACCTACACTTGCTTTTAGGTTTTCATCTTTAGTTATATAAGCTTTAGAAACACTCCCTAAATGTGAAGGCATAGATAATGTCCTTAATAAATAATCTTCTTTAGTTATTATTCTTTGTTGAGCTGAATGAGCAGCCATTGTATTTAGTCTTATATCTTCATTTGAATCACCTGGTCCCCCTCCTAAAGCAGGATCCGGATTATTACATGCTATAGATTCTTTAACAAACGTAGATAAAGGTCCTGAAAGGTTTGTATTTGTTCTTACATTTAATAAATCTATTTCTGTTATAGTATTTGCATTTACATTAGATTGTATTCCTCCTCCTACTAAATAAGTGACTGTTAAAGTTGTGTTGGAAGGTGCTATACCATAAGTTCTAGAATATAAGAAATTTGAAGGGTCATATGCTTTGTCTAATTTAGATAATCCGTCTCTATTTCCTAAACCTACATTATTTGGATTAGGTAATATTTCTTCGTCTGCTTTGTCATAATTGACTCCTGCTCCAAATTGAATTTCCATTATTCCATCTTTTGTAAATCTAGTTGCAAATCTTCTTGGAACTTTTTTTAATTTTAAAAGATAAGGTGTTTCTTGCTGATATTCGTTTAATGAAGGAGTATTACCTCTAGTATTAGGAATTTCTTCAAATATAGTGTTTTGAGCTAAATAAGGAACTTCATAATAAATATTTCCTTCTGTATCTGTAATAGATTGAATATTTATGATATTTTTTGCTTTTAAATTTAATATTAAAAACTTTTGTAAAGATCCTATATTAAATGTTTTTTGTCTTCTCTCAGCTGATATAACAGGAGTTGATTTTTTAAGTAAATAATATTGTGGTCTATTATTTTGATCTAATTGATACACACTTACATCTGTTGGGTCATACGATGAAGAATAGCTAAAATCTACTTTTCTTTGTAAATTAAATGATACAGAAGAATCTGTTGATTTAAAAGCTGAAGGGGTGTTTATAGTTAAAGCATAATCCCAATCAGGTTTGTATTGAGAATCTTCTAATTTAGAAGGGATTAAATGAAATAAATCTAAGTCTGTTGCCGAGGCTGCTGTTACTTTAGGTCTATATCCTAAAGTGTAAGCTAAATGATATAAATTGGATTTTTCTTGAGCTGTATCTAAGAAGGTTTCTTGTAATTGAGTATCTGTATAGTAAGAAAGTACATCTCCTACATAAGCTGCCATTTCCATAAACATCATACCAGGTGATCCTTCACTAAAATCATTAAAGGTATCTGGGTAATAAGTTCTTGTGAATTCTATTAAATCATTCCTAAACGAATTAAAATCTTTATTAAGGTATTTTATATTCTTAATAGGAGTTGTATTTGATAATTTATTATAAGCCATATTTTATTTCTTTAATAAGAACCTCCTCCTTCATTGTTAAAGGAACCTGCTGATCCTGCGGAACTTAGTTGATTTGTTTCTTCACCTGTATTAAAATTTATTTGTATTGAGTCTGAATCATTGTTTATTGACATTCTATAATCTATAGCTATATATAATGTATGACTATCAGGAGATTTATCAATTTTTATATCCATTACTTCAATTTCTGGTATATAAATATCTACTTGGTTGTTTATTCTTTCTTTTAAAATTTCTGTTTTTACATTTTGTTCGAATAATAAATTTCTTAATCCTACTCCAAAATTAGGAAGATATAATCTTTCTCCTGGTTCTGTTAATAATACATTTAATAAGTTGCTTTTTGCTTGTTCTTTTGTTGTATAAGTAGAATTAAATACTCCTTCTCCATCAAAAGGAAGAGAAACTCCTATAGCTACATTTGTTTCTAAATTTATAGGATCTATTTGAGTATATATTCTTCTTGTAGTTCCAGGCATTATTTATTTTTCTTTTTATCTATTGCTCTCATCAGTTCTCTATAATCTCTATTTACAACTTTTTGTACAGGAGCAGGCATTGCTTCTACAGGCATTGATGGTGCATTTCCTCCCTCTAAATTTGTATCTCCTTGTGCTGTTTCATTTAATAAATCATTTAAAGCACTATTAGATGTGAATGCTTGTTTTGGGCGTTGTTTTATAGGTGCATTACCCATTATTTTTTCTCTTAAAGAATTTTTTGTTGCTTCAGGAACTTCAACCATTTTTTCTTTATGTTCTGTGATGGTTGGTTTTAATTCATCACGTAAGTCTTCTTTAAGTGATTTGATTTCTCTACGTAACGCATAATCGATTTCTTCTCTAACTACTTTTCTAATTAGGTTTTCAAAAGTTTTTGCTTTCATGTTTATTTATTTTGTTTATTATAAATATAGTTTTTTTAAGCTCTATAACGCTTATATCCAACATATTCAAATTTAGCGTTTTTTATTCTTCGAATATATTCTATTTTGTTTGCTTTTTGTAATAAGGATAATGCATTTTCGTAATAATTTGCTAATTGGTCTTGATATGTTGATGCATTAGGTATACCCGAAAAAGGATCTATAGTTGGGTCTTTTGTTTCTTTAGGTAATATGCCTTCTTCATATAATTCATTTACTATATGGGGATGAATCATTGTTAGATCTCCTAGTACAGAATGGTTGTCAAAGTTTAAATTATCATCTGTTATAGGAGTTCCAACTACAGTACCCCCTATTATTATAGGACTGTTTCCATTTAGATTATTTAATCCTGAGCCTGCTCCCCCTAGCGCATCTTCTAATGCTGATGACCATGTCCCCCCTGCTGCTTCACAAGATGCTTGTGTTGTATAACCTTCAATACTACAAGTTCCTGTTACTAAAGGTGTCCATATCCCCCCTGCTGCTTCACAAGATGCTTGTGTTGTATAACCAGGGATACTACAAGTTCCTCCTGATGCTAAATCATTTGTTACATCATTTAATCCAGGAGTATCATTATATTTTAAAGTTACATGTGGTTGAGAAGAATGATATGCGCCCTCCATAGGTACTTCTTGATGTATATGGTAATATCCTATATAAGGAGTATTATCTAAATAAGATATTGTACTCCCATCAGAATATAAAGGTTTTGAATCAAATTGTTCATTAAGTGCTTCTAATTCTGATATTGCATCTCCCCCAGTAGTAGACCACGTTCCCCCTGCTGCTTCACAAGTTGCTTTTGTAAAATAACCAGGAATACTACAAACTCCATCTTCATCATATCCTGGGTATCCTATTTCATTTAAAAATTCATCAGGTTTACCTGCATTTTTTCCTGCCTCACTATCCGTTAAAGCTGAATCCTTTAAGAATCCTAAAAATAAAAATTCTGCTAATTGTTGTAAAAATTTAGCTAATGCACAAATTGATAGTAGAGCTATTAATAAAGGAATTATCTTTTTTAAGAATGCTTTTATTTTATCTAATATCATTTTTATAAAATTACCTAAATTAGATAATTGTTGTGCTAAATTTATTGAAAATCCTGAGGATTTATTTGAAATATCATCAACTTTATTAACTGTAGTTGCGTCTGTTAAGTTACCAGGACCTGGATGAGAGGGATAGGTTGTTTTCATAGTTGATGTTACTGATTGACCCGCACTTGCTCCTCCTTTAAGAGCACCATCCATTGCAGTTAAAACATTACTAATTCCTAACATTCCTGTTAATAATCCTAGTACTCCTTTTCCTTTATCACTAAGTTTTGTTAATTCCCCTTTTATATTATCTGATTTTTGACAACATTGCTTACATTTTTTCTTATTTTCATTATATAATTTTTCTTTTTCTAATATTTTATCTTCAGGGTTTACTTGGATAAGAGAATTTTCATTTGCAGCCCCTCCTTCAGGCTTATTTTCTGATTTAGTAACAATATTTCCTTCATTTGGGTAATTAGCTAAAGCAGGGCCTTCATAAGTTGGTTCTAAACCTAATCTTTTTTCTATTGTATTCATATAATCAGGCCAAAGTTTATTCATATGAAAAGTAACTAATCCTTTTCTTGTATTATGTACAAATTGTTCTTCATATATTCCAAACTTTTTTTGTTCTCTTTTTGATTTTCTTTTTTTAACAAGTGTGCTATATTTTCCTTCAGGATTCATAACATATCTTTTATACTTGTCATCAAAAGGAAAATCATCTGTTTTATGAAATTCTATAACATATCCTTGATTTTCATGAATAACTGGGAAATTATCAGCCATCCATCCTTCAGAAGCCGTTAATTCTTTTTGTTTTGGTTCTTCTTCTACTACTTTAAGATCATCTTTTTCTTCTTCTTCTTCTGTTCCCAGATCTTGTTTAATTTTTTCTTCAGAAGGCATAGTCCCCCTCATATCCGCTATAGAATCTTGATAAGGAAAATCTTTTTCTGTAGTAGGCATTTGAGTTTCTAACTCAGCTGTTAGATCATTGGCTTGTGTTTGTGCTGTTCCTAATACTCCAAAAGCTTGGGCTTCTGGTGGTTGTAGTTCCGCTGCTTTTTTTGCTGCTTCCTCTCGTGCTGCTTTTTCTGCTTCTTCTTTTTTTCTTTTTGCTAATTCTCTTTCCTTTTCTTTTTTTTCTTCATCTTTTTCTGCTTCTATTTTTTTCTGTGCTTCTGCATATAACTTATCTGTACTATCTGTTTTACTTCCAAAAGTATTATAATAATCTAGATAAGCAGATAATGATTCATTATCTATATAATCTAAATCCCCTGTTGCTAACATTCTATCAGCTGAGTTTTTTTCATATGTAGTAATAGTTTTTAAACTATTATCTATAGCAGTACCTGTAGTACCTCCTGTCATAGACCCATCATCTAATGTGAATTTATCTAATGTTACTGCCCACGATCCCCAATTTTGTTCTGGCATTTTTTAATTTTTTAAATATACGTGTTTACTTTTAATTTCTGGTAAATCAGCTTTTAATTGTAATAATGCTGTTTTAACTCCTTCAAAAGCAGGATTAGGAGTAGTTTTACCTCCAGAATCCCCTGTGTGTGAATAATTATTATCTAGAATAGTACACATTTGTTCTACTTGTGATAGAAATTTTCTTGTCCATTCTTCATGTCTATCTCCTAATACTCCTGGTTCTGTTGGGTAAGCTTCTCCATTTAATCCAAGATATATATCAGGAGTATTTATGACAAAAAAACAATCTTTTTCTGTATCTCCTGTATCGAAATGGATACTACCATTTGTACTAAAACCTAAATAAGTATTTGAATATAATAATATATCATCATCTTTAGCATTAAATAATAAACGATCTCCATTTACTATTACTTGTTTACCTTGATATGATTGTGGTTCTGTAGGTGCTGTTATATTTGGTTCTGTTACTATTGCCATTATGTTGCTGTATTTTTTCTATTATTTATAGGATGTTCTACCCCCGGTGCTAATCCTGTTACTTTTGCACATTCTAATGATCTATTTTGATAATCTTTTCCTAATTTACTTGATAATTTAACTGTAACTGTTTGTTTTTTCCATTTTTTAGATTCTTCTTTTCCAATTTGAGATCTATGGATTCCTAAATCTTTCATACCTTTTTTAGATCCTCCTTTTTCATTTCCTCCTTTATATTGGTAACTTCCTTTTTTTCCTTTTCGGTAATACCAAGTTTTAGGTCTATATATAGTTCCCTCATAACCCCCATAAACAGCTGATTCTTTTATTCCTATTTCTTTACAATATGTAGGAGCCCAAAACCAAGTACAATTTTTTTGTGCTACTTGATTATGACCAAATATTTTTAATTTTGGGTACCTTTTATGTATTGCTTGAACTACTTTTTTATATGTTAAACCTTGTGGTTTTGTCATTTTATATTTAGGCCAATCATTTCCTCCTAACCAACATATATTAATAGAATTAGAATTATTAATTACATCTCCCTTTCTTGTTCCTGGTTTAAGTGTAAAATTACCACCTACTCCATTAGATAATTGTGCAAAAGGTATGTTAAACATAGCCGTACCATCTGATTGTACCATTATATGATATCCACTTCTTGACCATTTCTGAAGAAACATCCAAGCAAGATCTATAAAAGTTTCATTATGTTTTCCTGCAGATGTATGTAAACAGAAAAATCTAACATCTCTACCATTAAGGTCTCCTAAATCTGATCCTCCAGGTTTTGATTTTCCACTAATTTGTTTGACTATTTCTGTAGCACTAACTGGTTTATTTAATGTTTGGTATCCTGTACCTCCATATACTCCTCTACCGCCTGATTTAGAGTAAATAGTACAAGGATATCCGTTTGGTTTGTTTTTTGTCTTTTTTAATTTAGTAACAGGATCAACTTCTCCGGAACCTCCTCCTTCTGCTTTATGTGTAGATAGATCTTCTGGTTCTATATTTTCATTTGTATTTGTAGAATTATCGTTTTGATTAGTATTTCCACTTTCTGTAGTATTATTAGTAACCCCTTCACTACCACGATCATCAAATTGATAATCCATCACACCATCTCCATATTCCGTACCTGAAACATCTATATTAGTATAATGTGTAAATTCATCTGAATCGAATTCGTCAACAAATTCTTCATTAACCGCATCTATATCGTTTGCATCTTCTAATTCTTCTTCATCAGTAAATTCTTCGTTTACTACATCTACTACTTCATCCTCTCCATCAGGAGTTCCATCTTTATCTGTATCTGTTATTTCTGGATCTGTTTCATCTCCTGTTTCCACTACTTCATCAGGTCCAAAAGTTTCTTCTTCATTTGTTAATCCATCTAAATCTTTATCATCTTCATTTGTTATTTCTTCTTCAACAGGTGGTGTTGGTTCTGTTATAAAATCTACTGGAGATGCTATAAGGGCTGCTACTTCTTTTTCAGGTGGGGGTGCTATTATTGCTTTATAAGATCTCCAATGTAAAGAAGAAGGCATAAATTCTTCAATAACTTGATTAGAAGTTAAATAAATAGAAGAAGGATCTCTATTTATATCTTCTACTGTTGGTACCCATCCTTTATCATCTAATTCTTCTGCTTGTCCATTACGAATTATTGTTATAGGTTCTCCATTTTGTCCTGAACCATAAGAATAATTGTTTTCTGCGTCTTTTGGAATCTTATCACTTTTTGAAGTACCCCCTAATCTTATAGAATTTCCAAATCTACCTTCTAAAATCATATCACCTTCATAAGGTAATAAAGGTTTTATATTTAATTGTTCTCTAAAATAATCACCTAAAGGAATATCATATTCTTTAGTTGCATCTGTTATTCTTCTTAATAATCCTGCTTTTTGATAATCTTCATTTTTCTTAAGATCCATCTCAGTATAATTTTGTATAGCTGGAAAATTATTATGGTGAGGATGATTCCATACATTTATATTAGGAAGATAATAAGTTTCGGTATCTTTTACAGTATGATCTATTGAATTTTTACTTACTGAAGAAATTATTAATACTACTTCATTTATTAATGGGTAATATTTAATAAAAGGAAATAAAGGTTTTGCTGTTCCATCAAATCTACCCTCTATATTTTTTTCATCTTGGGCTGGGTTTTCTATAGTTTTAGATTTTTTATCTTGTAATCTTGTCCAAAATATCATACCTAAAGCATCATACCCCCCATGGGCTGCTGCTTCGTCAGTAGAACCATCTAGTAGTATTTTTCCTACTTTTACGGCAAATATTTGTTTTCCTAATAATCCCCCCGTGGTTTGGTGGACTCCATCTATTTTATTTATCCCCATTTTCTTTTGGTGCTTCTATTTCTTTTGGTTTTTCAACAGTTTTAGCTATTTCTTCAGCTACATCCATTAATTGATCCATTTCTTCAGTAGTCAATAAACCACCATCTCCACTTGAAGTTGCCCCTGTAGATAAACGTTGTACAATAGCAGCCATTTTTATTAGTTGGTCGTCATTTTTGACGCTTATCTCCATATATTCTTTAATTAACGGAACTACAACAGTAGCATCACCTAAAGATTGTACTAAAGGACGTAATTCAGCTATCAAAGAAGCAAGTTGTTTGGCTTTTTTCTTTTGATTACCATGAATTTCTTTTAATAAATCTCCAAAGGATTTATCATCAAATAATATCTGGTCTAATGAATCCATAATGTTTTATTATAAATATGGAGTTTTTAAATTCTTATAGTGCCTTTTTCTGCATATTCACTCCATAATATTTTATAATGTTTTTTTAATATTTTGGTAACTTTAGTAATTACTGGAGTTTCTACATTAGTCATTTCGCGAATATAAATGTATAATGCTTTTTTATTAAAAATTTCTAAATTTTCTCTTCGTTTAAAAAGTAAAATAACAGCATCTGCTACTCTCTGGTCTGCTGGTTTTTTAAATGTACTAAATAAGTTTTTTTCAAAATATTCTACATATAAATCTATAAAATCTTTATATTCTTTTTTTATTTGTTCTCTATCATGTGTATATTGGGTAATAGGATCTTCATCTACTGCAGGTAAGTCTACTTTTTGTTTTTTCTTTTTATAGTTGTTATTATTATAAAGTATAAGATAATTTTTACCTACAATTGAAAAATAACTAAATGCTTTTGAACCTTTATCAGGTTTAAAATAATCTAATTTTTCTAAAAGAAAACAAATTACTTCATGTTTTAAATCTTCTAAATCATCTACTTCTGTATAGTAGAATTTAAAAGTATGTATAAGGTTTTCTGCTAATTTATAAAAAGCGTAATGTATTCTTGTAGAGAATATATGGTCTCTTTCTGATTGGTTTGATGAAGCTAAATATTCTTTTATAGCTGCGTCTGTATCTGAGGTGAAATATTGTTTTTTGGTTCTTTTTCTTCCTCTCTTTTTTGGTCCGGGCTCAAGAGAACCAGTGATTACTGGTTCAGGAGGGGGTTGAGGAGCCCATTTGGTTTTGTCTAACATGTAAAATTTTTATTTTAACGTAAATTCATTTAAAGCTTCTTGTATTTTTTGAACTTCTTTAAAAAAGAAACCAATTTGATCATCAGCATAAAACATACCTTTATCATCAATTTCTTTTAATCTTTTATCACAAGCTTCAATAGCTTCGCTTTGTGTTGAGATAAAGTCTTCTAATCTTTCATTTTTTACAATTAAATTTCTAATTATAAATAAAGAAGCTGTTATTACTAGTGTTAATATTATTGCTAATAGTATTTCCATATTTAATCTTTAAAAAACGAATCTATAACATCAATTGTTGCCTTAGATAAGTTTGGATTGTTTTCTGTGTTTACTTTTTTAGCTGCTCTAAGTGTTTTATCTCCTTTAGTTGCATTAGCTGGTTTTGATTTAGGAACACTATTTGATGCGTTATTCCATAATTCAAATTCTATTTGAGCAGCCATATGATCTGCTTGGTGCATTAATAATGGTAAATGTGTTCTTAATCTAGTTTCTTTTTGACCAGACATAAAATAGAACTTATTTGACTCATCATATAAACCATCATGAATTTTAATTGTAATAAACTCATTTTGAGTAACTTTACAACCAATTTCTTGAAGTATAAATAATGATCTTTCTGGAACTTTCATTGCAGGAATGTCAGTATTGAATTTATAAATTTGTCCTAATTTATCAACATGCCATTGTGAATCGTTTGGTTGGTAGTACTCGCCTTCTTGTTGGCCCATCTTGCCTAAATCATGGAATAATGCGGCGAAATGCATTTCTTCAGCGGTATATGTGGATATATCACCCCCCATTGCTTTCCACGTTTTATATAATTGATTTGCACAATCATATACACGTAAAACATGGTCAGTATAACCACCTGCAAATGCTGAATGGTGCCAATTCTTACTTGAAGCAGGCATCATCATCATTCTTTCTTT
>Ga0181420_1000177_pt1 | contig 24813 bp, 33 predicted proteins | sample 43SPOviralmetaG_FD_130145 | JGI IMG/M metagenome (GOLD analysis project Ga0181420, IMG submission 130145) | Marine viral communities from the oligotrophic San Pedro Time Series (SPOT) site, San Pedro Channel, CA, USA - 43 SPOT_SRF_2013-05-22 | ecosystem: Environmental > Aquatic > Marine > Strait... | reverse complement strand
TTTAAGACTTTCATCTAGACCATGACACATTTCGTCATTCTCGATAGTCATAATATTTCTTGCTTCGGGAGATAGTTTAGGCAGTATGTCAATAATACCTTGAGCACCTTTTCTGCCTGATATGTGTACATTACACTTGAAGTCTTGGAACTCTTTACCATAACCCATCCACCTAGCCATGTTCACATGATATTCAAATTCATCAACACTACGTCTAATAACATCTTCGCTTTCAGAAGCAAGTACAGTAAATTGACCTGGATGGAAACTAATGCGTACATCTTTCTCTCTAGCAAGTTCGCCTACCTTAGCAAAACCTTGCTCTAGCATTTTAATATTAGTAGGGTCTTGCCACATGTATGTCCAATCTTCTTGTGTAGCACCAGGGAGTTGGTTGCTACCTAGTCTAACCATTCTGCGTTCTGCTGGAAGTTTGCTTACCCATTCAACAAGATTATATGCCGCCTGCATGTTATGAGTAACAAGTTCAAGCATACGTTCTTCTGCTACAGCCTTATCTTGTCTATTAAGCCAAGTAATAGTTGTCATGCGTTCTGTGAAGTTTTGTTGTATTTCCTTAAGTATCTTGGGCTTCTGCGTCTGGTCTGGGTCCATATACTTGCAACAGAAACCTATACGTTGTATGTCATTATCAAACATGTGTACCTACCTAATAGTTGAAAATTGTAAACATGACTAAATTATACTACCTTATTAAGGCAATGTCAACTAAATATTGGTATGGAACACGATTATATTGTAACATGTGGTGATAGTTTTACAGAAGGGCATCCACAAGGCACAGGAATACCACTTGGAGATCCACTTGCACAAACATGGCCCAAACAACTTGCCCAAAAGTATAATGTTGATTTCGACAATCTAGCATTTGGTGGATCGTCTAATACTGTAATTGCCATGCAACCGATACAAGAGCATATAAGTGATAAAATAATGTCGGCTAAAAATCCACTATTATTATTTTGTTTTACTGTGCATGGTCGATGGACATACTTTCATCCATTCAAAGGCAGGCTACATTCTATTTCACATGTGAACTTAGACCACTACACTAAAGACCATGGAGTATTTGTTTGGCATCAAAAAAATCTAGTTGCTAATACTTTACTACTAGGTAATTATTATAATGAGGAAAGTTGGAAAAATCCTTGGCACGTTGGTGGAGGGTTCGATGCAAAGGAAGGACATACTGATTACTGGAGACCACACTATCCTGGTGATAAAGTTCCTTCTAAGAACTGGGTCAGCCCATGGTTATATGCAACACATCAAGCAATTAGAATGGTAATGAATTATAAAAAATTAATGCCACATGCCACAATTATGTGGGGATTCTTACATGAACAAAAAGAAGAACAATGCTTTGGAGAGGACATATTTACTATTGTGGATCAAGATAATTGGCGATGGGGAGAAGATGGTACTAAAATATTATATCCAGGATTAGAACATTGCTTTAATAAGTACACAAAATGGCTACCTATGGAAAGATGCGTTATAAACATGGATTTAAGAATCAGTGAAGATGACCGACATCCAAATTTAGAAGGTATAAAAAATATTGGTGATGCAATGGCTAACTGTATAGAAGGAATACACAACGAAAGGATAGTTAATGATTTTGATGAAGGGATTAAATAATGAAATTTGATGGTATTATAGCATGTGGGGATAGTTTCACATGGTACAACCAAAATGTATTCGAAGAAACTTGGCCCTATCTGTTAGGACAACATTACGGTGTGCCGGTTGTTAATTTAGGCAGAGGCGGTGCTAGTAATTTTGAAATAGCATTTCAGCCATTACAAAGTGATACATATCAAAAGAATGAAACATTCATGGGAGAATTTGCACCTAAGAACCCTTTAGTAATTTTTGGCATAACAACAATGTACAGGATTCCAGTATTATTTCCTTTTGAAGGTGTAATGGGTTCTCTATCATCCATACTGCCAGAGGATTTTGGTAAAAAAGATAATAACATTAGTAGATACGGATTTGATGATAAGGCGTTTTTGCCAATGGCTATGCAAATGTTAGCAAGGGAACAATATGATATCGCAGACTATAAAGCAGTAAAAATGATGGCTAGATTACAAACATTAATGCCACATGCCACAGTTATGTGGGGCAGTATCCATACACAAACCTCAGAGCCATTTATAAAGGATGGCAAAGTTGATTCAGGCGCAAATAGCCTTAACCATGGATTTACAAAAGATATAGCAAGACTTAAAGATTATCATAACAGATTAAATAACGAAGGCATAGAAAACATTTGTTTTAATCAGGCTATGGATTGGGCACCATTAGGTGCAGTACATCATACTTCAAATGACAATTGGAAAAACTTTAAACCCGCAGGAGATTACTTTATCAATGACGGTAGATATCCTGAACAACGTACAGACTTTCATCCAAATGCTGAAGGAATACTGAAGTTAAAAGAAGGAATGATACATTGTATAGATTACTTTAATTCACAAAATTAGGTAAATACATACAGTAGATAACTATCTACATAATCGATTATATAGATATTGGAGTAACCAAATGGCAGATATTAATAATTTCGGGTTGAAGGGCATTGCTAATTTAGTACAGTTCGGCAAACGCGGTTTAAAAATTCTCACAGACACATCAGCAAACGAATTTACATTCACTGACAATGATGGTTCTACTCTCGTTGAAGTTAAAGGTGCTGATGCATCTCAGGCTACAGCATTTCTTACAAAAGGACAATTTGACGCGGCAACAGGTACAGTTGCTCAATACGTTAGTACTGAAGTTTCATATGACACAGGTACTACAACATTGTTTGAGGCTCCGGCTGACAGCATGATATACAGCATTGCTGTAGACGTTGGCAGTCCTTGGGTAAGTGCTAATGATAATACAACAATTATTGTTGGAGACGCTGGAGATACTGATAGACATTTTGGAACTGGAGATGCTGATATGACGCAAACATTCCAATTTCAAAGTTCACATCAACACATTTACTCCTCAGCAACAAACGTTACAGCCACTATAGCGGCAGGTTCGGCATCTTCGGGTGTTGCTACTGTAACAGCGATTGTAATTGTACAGGCTGGAGTTACTAGTAATATTGCTAGAGATTACGGTTCAGTTGCATAAAAAACTAGAGTATAAGTAGAAACAAATTTAAAGCACATCTTCGGATGTGCTTTTTTTTGGTTAAAATTTAAGATAGTGATAAATACACATATAATGTTTAATATTTTTAGGAAAAAACAAAGTATGGATAGAGAAGCAGTTTTTGAACAACTGAAAATTGACGAAGGTGTTGTAAATGAAATATATAAAGACCATCTCGGCTACCCAACATTTGGTGTCGGGCATCTTGTTCTTGAGACCGACCCTGAGTACGGGCAAGAAGTTGGCACGCCAGTATCAGAAGAAAGAACAAAAGAGTGTTTTGAAAAAGACCTCGATACAGCCATTGGAGAATGTGAATTGTTATACGAAGAAGGGGTGTTTGGAGACTTACCAGACGAAGTACAACAGATCCTGGTTAACATGATGTTCAATATGGGAAGAACAAGATTAAGCAAATTTAAAAAAATGCACAAAGGTATACTTGCAAGTGATTGGAAAGAAGCCGCTAAAGAAGGTAGAGATAGCCGATGGCACAAACAAGTTACTAACAGAGCAGAAAGGCTCATGGTAAGATTAGAGGAAGTATAATGAAAATATTTGATATTGTCAGCGAAGATGTAACTGCACTTAATACACAACCTAAGTTAGGTAAACTTCCGCATGAGGAAGTGGAGTCAGTTATTCATCAATGGATTAACCAAGAAGACCACATAGAATTAAGTAATGGAATGCATGTACTCAGTGGTGAGAATCATGGTTACGAGGACAATGTGGCACTTATAGTTGATACTGATTATAAAGTATTAGATGACGATACTGATATAGTTGACTTGATGCAACAATTCACAGCACAAGAAATAGATCCAAGCATTGTAGAAACAATAGTTGAAAAGTGCTGGAAAGGATATGAAAAGAAAGGCATGAAAACACATTGGGGCAAACGTGTACCAAACTGTGTTAAAAAAGAAAGCAAGAAACCTAAGATGCCAAAACAAAATAATCCAGTAGCAAAAAATAGTAGAAACATGAGTGGTGCTGGTGCTCACAAATCACCTAAAGATTACAATAGAAAAGATTCTAAAAAAGAAATTCAAAGCCAGATAGACGAAGGTGAAGAAAGAAGTATTATACGTGATGCCGTAGTACAACAACTAGTAGATACATTTGGTGAATCACCAGGTTTGTTTGCAGACAATCAAGAAGACCTTATAGCAAAAATGTATTCAGACTTAGAAGCAATGGCTGTTGAAGATGTTATAGATCCAAAAACAGAAGTAGGTGGACAACAAATTGGTAACTTTGCAAGTGGCAGAGTATTAGATGTTATTAGTGCAAATGACGTTATAGAAGACGCATTACAGCATGTGAACTTAAATGACATGGAAGATTATGTTGACGAAGGTACTTACGTTGCCAGAAAAGCAGATGTAATAGACAGTATTTTAAGGCAAATAAAAGATAAAGCACAAGACGATGATGAGATGCTTAAACAACTTGCATCAATGATAACTAAAAAAGCAGATCCTAGAAGCCATAACAAACCACAAGGAATGTGGCAGTTAGAACCACTAGAAGAAAATGCAGGACCAGATGAGATTAAGGCTCAAATAGCCAAACTACAACCTATTGCAGACAAGTTAGAATTTGGCCCGGGTGAAGCAAGAGAAATTACAAAACAAATTAAATACGCAGATACACATATGACTATTATCAGTGAACTTAATACGTTAGCAGATAAGTTAGGCATAGAAGAAAAAGAACTAGACTACTACGAACGTCAAGTATTTGACGCAAAGAACAAACTAGAATCTGCTTGTTATGAAATGGAAGAAATATTTCAAGACAAGTACAAAGAAGTAGCATACAAAATCGAAGAACTCGAAATGGATTTAGAAGACATAGAGTTTGAAGCAAATAGAGAGAAGTAATGCATTGGTTATTCATACTAACACTAAAGGCTATTCTATCAAGTATAATTGGTAGTAGTTTTTATCAATGGTTTAAAAATACAAAAATGGGTGTATGGTTCCAAGTAAAGATGGACAACACTATGGAGTGGGTAGCAAAAAGATATGATATAGAAATTGCTAGTCGTGAAGAAAAGTGGTTAGCACAATACCCATTACTTGCAAAAAGATTAGTTACTCTTGAGAAAGAAGTAGCAAAACTTAAAAAAACCAAATAATATATCATTAAAACTATTTTTAACTAAATACATGCATCAAAACAACACTGATGTATGTGTTGTCACTTCGGAGTGAGATGGCAAAGGCGGCAAAAAAATCCAATAGACAAGTAGCAAGAAAATCTAGTAGCATAGGTACTGGTGGACGTGGTAGAAGATGTAAGATATCAACTTCAACTATGAACAAATCCAAAAGGCTTTCTACAAAGAAGTATAGAGGTCAAGGGAGATAACAATGCCAGTAAAATTCGGTCCATCAATGAAGAAGTTTGAAAAAGGTAGTCGCACAAAGTGGCACTGGGAACATGACTACATCAAAGCAAAATCAAAAGAATTCCTATTAGAATATATCAATAAAGACAAATCAGACACTATTCCTAAGAGAAGAATCAAATGCATTAAAGAATTAGAACGAAGAGGCATTGATATCAATTGGGTACCTAAAAAAGACGAAGAAGAAAATACCTAAAAAATCCTGAAAAGTGATAAATAGTTTTATGAAACTATTTAATTTTTTAAACGAATCATTCCAACACTATACTGTTAAGCATAAGCCAAGTGGTAAAACTTATAAAGTTACTTCTATGTCACAAGCAGATGCAAAAACAAAAGCCGCTGTACAACATGGTGGCAGAAGTGCTAGTAGATTTTCAGGTACATCAGACGACCAGTTTGAAATAGTAGAAGGAAAAATTAAAGATATAGTTAAAGCACTTAAAGGTCCCGGGTACTATTCATTAGACAAAGACAATCCAGACCATCCAGCAGATATTAGTGATAAACTAAGAAAAAAATTAAGTCAAAAAGACGAAGGTAAATCCCCACATAAAAAAGGTACTGCAAAGTACAAGAAACATATGGCGGCTATGCATGCCGAAGAAGTTGAAGTGGACGAAGTAGCAGGTCCTAAAGATTGTTGGGACGGTTATAAGAAAGACGGTACACAACCTGGAACAGGCAAGAATAAAGGCAAACGTGTAAACAAATGCGTCAAGGAAGATGAAGTAGATACTGGACCAACTTGGAAAGATGATTTAGAAGATGCATTAGATGGTTATCCTGAATGGGCACATGAATACATCAAAGATGGTGTATGTCCTGAGTGTGGTGGTAATGGTTACATGGATGGTGACTACGAAGATGAAAACGGTGAAGAGAATGAAGAATGCAATGGCATGTATAACTATGATTGTGATGAAGGCGAAATCAGAGACAATACTTGGGCAGATGAATTAAAAAGCAAAGAGCCTGAAGAACCTAAACAACCAGCACCAAGCAAAGAACAAATTATGAAATTACTTCCAATGTTACATAAGGAATATGTACAGAGTGGAAGATACAATGCATTTGAATTAGGTGGCATACTTAAACAAATGTATCCAGAATTAAATAAAAGATTAGCAGGCAGTTATGTAGCAGACTTCTTTAAAACATTTGAAGAAGGTGCAGAATTAAGAAAATTGGCAGGATTAGAAGAAGATGGTGTTAAACCTCACAAAATGTATAAAGACGATAAAGTAGTTATGGCAAAAGATGAAGATGACCATAATAGATTAACTAAGCAAGGTTATACACATGATAATCCTAAAACTAAAAAAATAGAAGAAGACGATAGTGATGATGTAGTAGTTGCTAAAATGTTATCAAAAGCATTAGGTGATCCTAATCGTTGGATGGAAATGTCTCCACCAGAACTATACGCAGAATTAGAAAGTACTAACCCAGAATCAGCAGACATGATTGCCAAAGTTGCAAAAATGCTGTATGATGTTAGACTACAAGAAAGAACATACAAAGACGTTGGCGTTGCTGACGTACAAAAAGATGCTAGAGGCAAAGAGTTTAAGTTTGACAAAGATGCAAAACAGTTTAAATCAGGCGATGGCGAACTAGCAGACATTAAAACAAAAGTTGGCAAAGACTTAATGAAAAAACGTAAACTTGCAATGAAAAAATCAACACCAAGTTACAATAAAAAATCAGCACCAAAAAAGAAAGGCTTTATAGCAAGTCTTTTTAATGACCTCGAAGGATAGAACAGGGCAATGGACACACAGACAAACAAAAACGTGTTCGAAACAGAAATACCTTTAACAAGTATAGACCATATAGAATTAAGTTGGCACACAGATGGCGCAACACGATTTATGCAAGTTTTAGAAGGTGTTGGATGGAAGTTTCAATTCAAAGACGAACCTGCTAGAGAAGTAGGTCCAGGCACATCAATACATATCAACAAAAATTCTATACATAAACTTATAAAAGGTAGCACAGACTTAAAAGTAAGAATTGTAGAGTTATGAAAAAAGTAATTATATACCCAGGTAGATTTCAACCTATGCTACCGCATCATGCGGAAGTATATACTAGACTACAGGCACAATTTCCTGGATCAGAAGTATATGTTGCTACATCAAATAAAGTAGAAGGTAGCAAGAGTGCTTTTAACTTTGAAGAAAAATCAAAAATAATGACTACTATGCATGGCATACCGGCGGACAGAATTATACTAGCCGCTAATCCATATTTAATAGACAGTTATATGAAAGAATTTGACCAAAAGAACACAATGGTCATATTTGCAGTAGGTGGTAAAGACGAAGATAGGTTCCCAATGAAGAACATCGACGATAAAACCGGTTTAAACATGGCTACCCGCGGAGAAACACGCCCAACTTACTATCAAATGATAAATACATTAAAGCAACATCCTGCATTACCAATGAGTGATAGAGGATACATTTATGTTACACCAACTATAGCAGGCGGTGGAGAAGTTGCAAGTGCAAGTGCTTTTAGAAAAGCATTCACAAGTGTTGAAGATACTGAAAAGAGAAAAGAAGTATTCACAAAATATATGGGTACTTACAATAACCAAATTTTTGACCTTTTCAACAACAAATTAATAGGTGAGATTATGAGTGAACAATTAGATATTATGAAATACTTAGCAGGACTTCTAAAAGAGGCTCCAATTAACTTCGATTCCGATGTTGATACTGGAATGCTTGATGACGAAGACGACGAATATGCTGATAAGCCGGGATATACGCAAGACAATATGATTAACCAGTTAGGTAAAATTATTGACAGCGATGATGCTGGTAAAGAAGTGGACCAAATGAAAATTAAAAAGTTTACTCCAGTTACTAAAGTAACAACTGATGACAATGCTAGTGTCGATGTTTCACCTGCAGAAGCAAAAGCATTAAAATCAATGATGGATATGCTTTCAAGTGCTAGAATGGGAGAAGAACAATCTCCTAGAGAGAAGTTTTTAGATGCAATCCAAACTAAGAAAGGTTTATTAAACATGATAGACTTTGCTTATGACAAAAAGATTGTACAACAAACAGAAAACTTTGTTGCACCTGATATGAATTTAGATGATATCAGAGAAGACTATGATGTAAGACAAGATTGTCATAGCAAAACACATGATTGTGCAACTAAAGTTATTCACCCAACATGGGGCGAAGGCAAACCAATGTACGAAAGTCATGCAGTACCAACAGACGAAGGTTATGTTGCATGGTATGATGTAGAATTTGAACATGGTATAGAAAAAGAAGTTCCAGCAGAAGACATGGAAATTATTACACTTGCAGAACACGGTGTTACTGCTAGTAAAGAATACAAGAACGATACAAAACTAATGGCAGGTAAACTTAAAGATGTAATCATTGATGCTATGCAAATGAGTAGAGAAGAGTTTGATGCTGAATATAAAGGTAGTTTTGATTACGAAGAACTTAACAAAACATATAACGAAGAACATCCAGAGTATGTTCCTTCAGATGCATACGAAGAAAGTGCTCCATTTGGTGAGCCAAGTCAAGAAGAAGAGATGTACAATAAATTAATTACTGCATACGAGAACGGTGAAGAAGATTTAGCAGAAGTTATGGGTATGAGTATGCAAGAACTTGACCAGGAAATGACAGAGTTTGCAATGGATCATAACTTACACATGGACGATGACAGAGATGAAGTAGCTCATGGCTATATTGAAGATGTATGCAATAATGCAGAATATAAACAACACGAAAGTACTGAAATGGCACAAGAACATATAGATGCATTAGAAGAACTTAAAAAAATGGCAGGATTAATTTAATGCCAGGCGATAAGCAAACATTAGATTTTAAAACAGCAGGTATGAAACGTGCCGCTAATAGAGATGCTGTCGCACAAAAAGGTAAACAATTTGGTATTAGTAATTTCTTTGGTTGGGCTATGCAAAAGTATCCTAAAATGACATTAGGACAACTAGAAGCAAGAATGCCTGCATTAGAAAGAGAATACGGACAAGAAAAGGCTATGCGTAAAGCAGAACCTGATATGCAACCTAGTGTTAATTCAGCATTTGATGATGAAAAAGAAAGAAAAACAGCACAAGGTATAACAACTGAATCAGAACTATTAAGAATTAAACAACTTGCTGGTATTGATATAACAGAAGATGAAGAAGTAACAAAAGATGTTGTTGGACACACTGACAACGAGCCTGATATGATTCGCAAAGAATTATTTAAGTTAGGCAAATATAGTGTAGAACTATATAAGATGTTAGGTGACCTTCCTAACGCAGATTTCCCTCACTGGTGGCAAGCAAAAGTAGTTAAAGCAGGACAATATTTGTCAGATGCTAAACATTACTTAGAAAGCGAACTTAACTCACCAGAGCCAGAAGCATTAGACCAAGCAGAGCAGGAACAAGACGATATAAATCCATCAGGAGTCTAACATGCAGTTAGATTGGGTTCCCAATTACGAAGAAAACAGACTTACATTTGAGATAGATAATCTTAAATACACCACAGTTGATGGTGGTCAAAATATAGACAAATATATAGACGGCGAGTTTGATAAACGTATAAGACAATTTCCAGAAAAACCACAAGATTGGATACAACCACATATGAGTCCACCTATGGTCCCAACAAATGATGAATGGGGTCCAGAAATAGATTGGCTAATACAAACATACCCAGAACAACTTGGTGAAAGATGTGATAGTTACAAGTACAAAGAAAGAGATGGTAGTATAACTACAGAAACTTTTGTTAGAGGACAAGGTGCTAATAATTGGGACGATTTAATAAGTGTGAACAGAATTGGTATTCCAGCAAGTGTACAAGAACGTTGGGATTGGACAGTAATAGCAAAATCAAATGACAAAACAGAAAATGCTCCACAAGGTTTATCTTGGAGTAAACACAACGACACAGGCGAAATTATTAGACATGGTTCATCACAAAATTGTCCATGCCATGTGTTTCCTGCAATATACGTTCCAGTAGTTGTAGACGAGGAAGATTTACAAAACGATTTAGCCAATTTCAACGGCACATTAGATTAATCACCGTATAAATACTAGCATAACACACTAGGACACATTATGACAGTAGAAGCATACACACCCAAAGTAAATTGGATTAACACAACACTATCTAGCAAAGGTCTCACAGTAGATTTTGAAAATGCTAAAGTGTTAGAACTATTTGGTAATGCAGGACAACTACTTGCTGATCCAGAAAATGTTGTTAAACAAGAAAATTATACTGTTTTCGATTATTCACAAGAAGCATTAGACCAAGGTATCCAGGATTTTCCAGATACAGACTTTAGAATGTGGAATCACCACAATCAAATGAATAATCCAAGTGGTAATATAGACGAAGCACTACCTTTTGTAGGTGATGAAAAATTTGATTTTATATTTACATGGATGAAAACTGCAAACTTAGATCCAGAGATTTTAGATAGTATTACACAGGAATGTTACGAACATCTAAATCCAGGCGGTGTTATTATTTGGGGTATCTTTGTTAGAGAAGTTGCATTAAACTACTTTATTGTTAGACGTACACATGAATATGGTATGCTAGAACCTACACTTATTGAACAATCAGAAGACTGTAAATGGGTTACACTTATCGATAATGATGTTGTATTCTTAGATACTGAAAGAGTTCCTACTGATGGACAAGATGCACACATGGAAAGTACACACTTTACTTTGTTTTGGAGAAATAAATCCTTAGTAGAACGTTTAGAAAATTTATTACCAGATGCAACTGTATATTCAAGAAGTCTTCCGCCTATGTGGAGTATCCAAAATCCTTTTGTAATTAAGAAACCAGAGTAAACTGCTTTATAACATTCTTAATTTATTCAATTGTTTATAATTTCCAACACTAGCAATTAAATGTATTCTTTCTGTAGCACTATAGTTTGTTGCACAATGAGTCTTACTAGTATTAAGTAAATAACTTCTACCTGCTTTAAAATGTGCCATTTGTATTGATACTTGTTCTCCAGTTTCATTAGCACCCATAAAATTATCAGGCCAATTAACTAAAAAACATCTATTGTTTGTGGTAATAGGAAAATGTAAACGCCAATCTAGTATAGCACTCATATTATTAAATGTAGACATCATAGGGCTACCGTCTTTGTGTATACTTAACGTTGTTCGTGGTGGTAACACACTTATACGCCATCTGTAAACCTCAGAGAAGCTCGTTACAAACTTTTCTAAGTATGTTCCGTGTATTTGTTTAATAGGATGTATAAAACGTGTTTCATCTACTATTTCATTTGAATCATCTTGTACTGCTGTTAATGTATTTCCTTCTCTACTATTATTCTGTAAACTTTTACCAGCAATACCATCATACCATTCATCACTGTCAGGTTTAGATATTGTTATACATTGGTTTCTATGTGATATTCCTTCAAGATTTGTACCTATTGCAGATTTTTTAATACTTTGAAATGTATCTACAACATCTTTACGCAATTTTTGATAATCAAAATCTATATCTATTTTTTTAAAAACATCCATTATTTAACAATCCAATCGTTTGGCTCTTTTAAATGCAAAGAAGACTCAGTAACACACCCTGTAATAGTTAAACAGTACCTGGGCCATAAACCTGCGTTACCTGTACAATGATATATACCTTCGGGCCAACAATGTATGTCTCCCATTTTATATTGATGTATAACATCATTGCCTACACTCACATAATGACCCCAATTCCAATCGTTAAGTTGTACTAAGTAACGTATTACTTCTGTGTCATCACTAACTTTAGCAAAGTTTCTTCTGTAATTATTATAACTGTCTCTATGCCATGGAACAAATTTACCCGGAGGTTGTTCTAAAAACATTATTTGTGGATTCCATAATCCGCTGTATTCACCAAGTACTGTAAATAAACCTGGTAAATCTCTTGTTTGTCTGCCGCCTGTGTTGTGTGATGTAAATCCTGCTCTTGTTAAATCATTGTGATATCCTTCCATGATTTCTTTTGCTTCATCATTATAAGGTTCACCTTTAATACTTACTTCATCATATACATCATCTGGTTTAAAGTTTTCAATAACTGTGTCTATTGCAGGTTGTAATCGATGGCTAACAAACCTTCCAACATATTGTACGTCTGTTTGTTTACTACTTGGGTCGTAGTGCCAAGGAAAGTTTTCTTTATTCCATTCCCAATAACTATCCATTTCTAACACCGGGTGGAAAACGTTCACTTTCTAATTTTAAATACTCGCCTGTATAAAAGAATCTTCTTTCTGGTAATCCATTTACAAAATCTGTTCCATGCCAACTATTACGTTGTGTTTTCCACATAAACAGTCTACATGATACAAATTCTATTTCCTTAAGGAAACTAGACCTATCTTCATCTAAATAAATTTTTGTACCGTAGTGAGGATATTGCGTTCTTAGGTGTGGAATATATAGTAATGCTTTAAGTATCGAAGGATCTGGAGAACCATCCTTCATTGTTTTTTGTCTTTCTCTTATTACTTCTGGATCATCTGTGTGTGGATGTAGAAAGTTGCCATTGTTTCTATTTGTTTCAGTTAATGCATGGCTCCAACGGTAATTATTTGAATCATGGTCGTCAAACAGTCTACTAACTTTTTCAAATGCTGTATATACTTCCATATGAAATATATCGTGCATAGCATTGTTACCTTGACTATTATTATGCATAGCCATATTGTCTTGTTGCTCGCCACCTCTCTTAAAACTAATAGTATCTTCTGGTATACTATCAGCAAAAGCATATAATTGCTGACCGGCATCCATTGATATTGCTCCATCAACTACAGCATGTGGGTATGGATAAGTATTATAATCTATATTCATATGCTTGGTCATGCTACTATTTATTGTCTCCTAAACTATTATTCACTAATTCTTCTGCCATTTCTCCCCAAAACCTTCCTGCTCTAGGACCGCCATTTGCTTTGCCATCGCTTTCGCCGGGTATCTTAATCCATAAATACGCATCGCATTTTTCTAATCCTGTATCACATGTAGGTGATTCTCCTAATGCCCTACCCGGAGGATTACACCATTCATTGCCGTGTGGACCATTACCATTTCGACTAGTATCTATCACATATTGGTCCATAGGTCTATGTTCACATATTTTATTTGCCCATTTGGCTGATTCTATTGTAGTTCTATAATTACTTACATTAACACTAAATCCTCTTACTCTAGGATTACTAACCTTTTCTAATAGTTCGTTTGCTTCTTTTGGACTTAACCAATTACTATGACCTATATCTACATATACATGTGCATTACTTCTTGTCAATGTTGCTAGACCTTCCTTCATTAATTTAATACGCCATTCTGCTTCAAAGTCACTCATTAATGATGTATGAGGTAAAGCATCTGGTTCATATATAACTATAACCTCATTGTTGCCTAAGCCGTCTGTGAAATCTTCTAAAAAACGCATGTAGTTTGAATAAGAACTAGCACCACCTTTGCTGTAATGGCCCATATCTCTGTTAGGTAAGTTGTATACGACTAATACGGGCAACTGAGGTGCCGTTCTAGCAAATAATCTTGTTAAACTCTTTTGAAGATTTTCTATTGTTTTGCCGTTACGTTCGCCATACCAAAATGAAACTGGTTGTTCAAATATTTTACTTGCTAACGGATATTGTTGTTTGTGGTCTCTAACTCTATCAAAGTTATTAACCCAAAAAGGATAATTAAGACTCATTTTCGATTTGACGTAATGCTAAATCTGTTTCAAGTGTTTTAAATGTTTTCTCACGTTTCTTCATAGCACGTTTAAGTTTCATATCACTTGCGTACTCTAAATAAAGTTTGCCTTGTAAATGGTCATACTCATGTAAAAAACATCTTGCATCCATCCCTTCTAACCAATCTTCAACCACTTCTTGGTCTACTGTTTGAAATCTTACTTTTACTTTTGCTGGTCTTGTAACTATAAAGTATAACAAAGGAAAGGTTAAACAGCCTTCTTCCATTGGTACAGTTTCTTCGCTTACTTCTAGTATCTCTGGATTATAAACACCTATGTTCTCACCTGTTGACAACGTCATTACAAACATTCTATACAACATACCCAATTGATTAGATGCCAAACCTATACCAAACCTATCTTTCATAAGTTGTATCATTTCTTTTTCACGTTCTTCCCAATTTGCATCTTTGTCATCAAATGGATTTACATTTGCTATGGCATGAAGTGCCGGGTTTTTTGCTTCTACTAATTCTATATTAAATTGTTCTGACATGTTTTTTCTCTGGTGTTATTACTTTTTGTACTGCATAAAACATACTAGCAAACACTAACGTACTTCCTAATAATCTTAAATCAAATACTAATGCTTCGGGTGATAAAGGTGGAAAAGGCCCAGGAATATTAATAATTAAGTGCCATAAGACAACACTTAATACAGAAGATCCCATTAGTGTTGAGTACTCTCCATTATTTAAAGCCCGGGAGATGAAGCCTATAAGGCCCATTAATACATAAGTTAACCACATAGTGCTATAGAATCCTAAAAATATATCTGTAGCAAATAATATCGATACAGGTAAAAACATTTGTAATTGCTTATTGGATGTTAAGTATGGCATGAAAACTGCCATTGCTATAAGAGGTGTTATATTTGCTGGAAGTATAAATCTAGATAAGAGTATACATCCTAATAACAAACTAGCACTTTTAAAAAATTCTTTCATGCTAGTATTTATCGCTATTTTTTTAAGTGTGTCTAACAAATGAGTCAATTAGTTCATCACCTTTTAGTTCTAGACCAAATGTATGTACTAATTTACCCTGTCTACGTCTGTAAATAAGACCACTATTAAATTCTGTATCTGTAACTGTACCGTTCTTTTCTAGTTCTTTAATAGTGTCGTCATTCTCATAAGCCATTGATGTACACGAATGTACATGAATACACTTAATTGTCTTTGACCATTCTTCTGCTTCTAATAACAGTCTTTGTCTTTCCACTCTATCGTCAAATTGTCCCATAATATTATTTATTAAATTAAGTTGGCACTCCGTAGGAGAGTCGAACTCCTGTTGCCGAGATGAAAACCCGGTGTCCTAACCACTAGACGAACGGAGCATGGAGCTCGTAGACCGATTCGAACGGACGACCTACTGATTACAAATCAGTTGCTCTACCAACTGAGCTATACGAGCCTGCGCCTATATATTAAAAAGTATAGTACACTTAAGGACTTTACTGGGCATGGTTAAAATCAACTCTTGTTTCATGATACATTTTACTGTACAATCCCACCTAATATACGAAATACCACTCGGATACTTTCTAATATTGTTATATTATATAGGAATTATAAGTCTTTGTCAAGTGAATTAAACTTAAGAGTTGTAATCATTTTTTCAACATCATCGCATTCATATAAACGTTCTAATGCTTCTACAGGACTAATACCACCTAGTCTTGCTACTGTTGTTGATAAATGTATTAGGTCATGCCTGCCAATGTCATGCTTTACACAGATACCTTGGATATCTATTTGTTTTTCATGTTCGCTTGGTGCTTCTTCTGTATATGTTTTTCTAGGCATTGAATACTAATGTTTTTTGAATATGTCCTTGTTTAGGGTATTTAACTTCTACATTAATACCCATACTATTTAGTTCTTCTACTAACCATTCTTTATGATATACAGTAACTAAGTGGTTTATGCCTTCTGCAGAATGTAATTCATCAACAAGTAAATCATAGTCTACAAAATAAACATATTCGTTTCTTTTTCTAAGTGCTTCTGCTACATCTAAATGATTAATTATAAACTTATCAGGATAGTCTTGTCTACGTTTTGTTAAAAAGAATTTCACACTATCTTCATCTACAAAAGTAACAGCAATTTTACCGCCCGGTTTTACTACTCTTTGCATTTCTTTTATATCATGCATAAAGTTTTCATGTGTTGTATGAGAGTAAACACTATAACAGCATAACAAGTCAAACATATTATCGCCAAAAGGAAACTTTTGTGACAGAAGTCCTGTTTTGTTATACATAGGATTATATGCATTAAAAGGTACCCATTCGCATTCTGGTAAATTAGATTGCCCAAATGCTAATGCTTCGTGGTCAACATCTAAACAATAGTAATTAGCACGTTTTCCTACTTTCTTTTGTTCTAAATCTTCTCTTAGGTTTCCCCTATTACCGCCTAAATCAAGTATTACTGCATCTTCCCAATTAGGAGAATCAAATGCAATGTCAAAGAAACTAAGTCGTTCACTTCTAGGAAAAAGTTTTTGTTCGTGATTTTCTAATGTGCCAATGGCTGTTGAGATATCAAACTCAGCCATTACAATGTAATCTTTGTATCGTCATCCAACCTGGGTCTTTGGTTTGGGATTTCTTCTTGTTGGTCATTAATACTACCAAACTGTCCTGCTCCTTTAGGATTATGATTTTGTATATCATCAAAAGGATTAATCTCACCTGCTATAAATTGTTCAAACGGACTAGGTGCTGTATGCACACCCATTTTCTTTAAGAACCAATCAATTTTACTTGCATGATGCATTCTTGCTTGTTGCATATTAGGGTGATTGAAGTCTTTAGGATCTTGTGGATTGCCTTCCATGTATTTTCTATCAGCAAAAGTTTGGTCATCATTGCCGCCAGTTAAGTCTGCTCTATCATGTAATACTTCAATGTCTATTCTTTCAAAAATACCATTCATTCTTGCAATAACACTAACCCATGTATCGTTTTGTGCATTAATACTCCAAGCATCGCAAAGTGTAAACCAGTCTGTAGGAATAAGTGGGAATATAGCAAAAGGATGGTCATGGTTGTCTTTAGGTGCTAAACATTTAAACTGTCCATCATAACTTTGCACTACTTCGTCCCAACCTTTTGTTTGCATTAATGCATCATCGTTCCAAAGAAATAGCCAGGAACCTGTACTAGAATGACATAGCAAGTTTACATAAATGTTAAGTTGTTCATATCCTAATGGTTGAAATACTTTGGCTTTACAGGCACAACCCCAAGGATCAACAAATTTAGATGCTTCGTTGTTTACCCATTCGATTGTATCTGTATCATCCTCATCTACTCCTAGCATGATTTCAATCTTACTTGGGTCTGTTGCATTTTCTAATAAACTTGTTAAACTTGCTTGTAAGGCTCCGTCTACTCTTCCTCTCGTTGGGAGAATAATACTAATTACACCTGCTGTTGTTTCTGTTTTTGTTTCTATGTCTGTCATAATCTATCCTGTTATTAACTTCCTAATATTTCCTCTAAATGTATAGTGACCTACATGGTTAAGTCCTGTACGTGGGTCTAACATAACTTCTCCACCCATTTGTTGCCATAGTCTACAAAATGTATAGTCCTCTGACAAGTAACGTCTACTTTCTGGATCAATCATTGTATCAAATAATGCATACATGTGTTTTTCAAACTTTTCATCTACATTAATATCGTTTGCATATTTTAAGTCTGGATATTCTTTAAACATTTTCTCAATAACTTGTCGTTGAATACACATAAACCCAGTACCTGCGTCTTTTAATTTAATTAAATTATCACGAATTTGTATTTGATTTTGTGGATTGCCTTCTTCATCTTTTAAGAAGTCAAAGTTTACAACATAGTTTGAACTATGCCCTTCGATTGTTTGTGGTGTTTCATTAGGATCACGTCTTGCCGCATTAACAATACTATCCCAATTAATTGCTTTCTTAGGATATGCACCTACTGTAATAGGCTTGTCATATGCAACCATTCTTAATAAGTCATTTGGATCAAACTCAATGTCTGCATCAATAAAGAACAAGTGTGTTGCTTCTGGATGTTCCATAAAGAAACTTACAAGTGTATTCCTGCCTCTTGTAATTAAACTTTCGTTTGCTAATGTGCTAACTGTAAATTGTATATCGTACTTGTTACATAATATAGCAAGTCTCATCATACTTCTAAAGTACGGCTCTCCTAGTTGTCCACCATAGCAGGGTGTAGCAATAAAGATATGCTTTTCTCTTAGTACTTGAATTGGTATTTCAATTTTTGCATCAAGTAACTTATAAAGTGTATCGTCCTGTCCGGGCTCAATGTTTTCGTTAATTGGTTCTGGAGTTGTTGTAGCCTTTTGGGCCTGTGCTTTTGACGTTGCCTTATTAGGCTTTTTATTTGTCTGTTTTTTCCGTGCCATGTGTAATCCTATCTTAAGAATAGTTAAGTGTGTATTATACTTTATTTAACCTATTCTGTCAATAGAATTATTTATTTGTGGTTTATCTTTGTTCTGGCTTTCTGGAAATGAACTGATTGAGTTTCTCTGCTTCGGAGATAACTTCTTCAGTAGTCGGCATGTATTCTGGTTTACTTGCTTTTGCTTGTAAAATTAATCTTGCTTCTTGTATCAGTTCCAATCTTATTTCATAAGGTGTTTTATTGGACATGTATTGTTACTCCTTGGATCACATTAATGTGATTTTCTACACATGTATTTATGCTATATCTTGTTATAAGGTTGATGATAGAGTGGTGTAATTACTTAATTAGTTTACCTTCATTATGCATTTTTCTAATTAATTCAATGGAATACATTTCGGGTAATGTAACTGATAATAACACACGTTCTGTATCACTATGTTCATTTATACTACGGTGTAAAAATGTAGTATTATATGCAAAGCATTCATGCATAGTATCGTTAGTAATTTCATCTACAACTTGTATCTTGCTTTGGTCTTCTGTGTTTAATTGACCATTACGTTCTGCACTTTCATCTAACGGATTAACAGTATCGGTCCAATCTGGGTTTATTCCCCATTGGCTTCCTGTATTACCAACTTCTCCCCTAACTAAAAAGTTAAAAGTTACACGTCTGTTAGATAATGCTGGTCCTTCACAATGCCATAATCCATTTTTACGTGGTGCTGTCCTTACATGAAATACGTTTGCTACCTTTACAGTAAATGTATCTTTAACCCATTCTCTAATTACTTTTATATACTCGTGGTGTGCTAGTTCAACGGCAAATGGTCCATTCTCATAACGTTTATCTCCGTGACCTTGTGGGAAATAAGATGTAGTACCTAAGAATTGTTGCATTTGATTTAGTTGGTCTGTGCTATTTTTATCAATCCACACCCCAAACTCTTCTGGTAGTTTTATTTCAGGTATTGTAAATGTATAATTACTCACGGAACAATTCCCCTTTATTATGTAAGTTTGCAACATCTTCAATATCCATTCTAATAGCGGCACTGATAACCATTCTATTCCATCCTGTAAAATTGAATACTCTATGCCAATGCATAGTATTATATATTGTTGCTTTGCCTTTGGTCATTCTATGTTCTGCTAATACTTGTTTTTTCTCATCATCCCACCAAGCACCTTCACTTTCTAATGTTTCAATAGGTTGCGTATCTCCTTTAGATGCCCATTGAACATAACTGCGTTCATAGTCACCAGCAATCATAAAGTTTAATGCACACTTACGACCAAATGTTGCCGGACCTTCGCTATGCCAAGGACTAGATGCATTACACATTGTATTTAAAAGTGTAAGACTATAAGTAGGTATTGTTAATTTGTTGTCTAAATATGTTTTAACTGATTCGTACCAGTCTGTTGGTACTCCTCTATATTGAAAATTTATTCCGCCTAAACCTAATCCAGTCGGAGTCATTTGATCCATAGGATGTTGTACATAGGGTTTACTTTCTATTGTGAATGGTAATTCTAATTCAGGTAAGTCTAGATAGTATGGGATAGTCATACATCTATTTATTCGTATTTAAAATACTTGGCTAAGTAAATAGAATGATAATAGCATAAAGCCTAGGCTTAAAACCTGCATTACAGATGCAAATGCAACTATTGTTAATGACTTGTCTGCCCAAGGTTTGAGGTTAGTTTGGTACCATTCTTCTTGTTCTTCTGGTGTTGCTTCTATATAATTTTTAGTTTCTTCTATCATGTTCCTGGTGTTAAAGCAAAAATACTCACAACAAATACTGCTGTTAATGTAAATACTTCCAATCTATCTTTTATTTTTTCCATTATTGGTTCCTGTGTATATAGTGGTTTTTCTCTATATCTCTTAGACTCCTCATTACGCCCGCCATTGCGTCTCCTACCTGTACTGAGAACAGGAGGCTTGCAAATATAAGTGATTTCTTAAGTTGTATTGTCATCTTTAAGGGAGAATAACATAAACAAAACTTATTGCTTACTATACAAGGTATTTATAATATAATATAAGAAAAGTTATATAATAGTAGTTTTTTATAACGTCTTTGTTATGCTGATGTCATTTAGGTTATTACAGAATTCATATGGGCATCTAGTTTCTTCTTTTGGTATATCCCAATTTTCTAATTGTGTTATATTGCCGAAGTTTTTTGCGCCACACCAACTGCTAATTACTTCACCGTTCATATCAATGTTTAAACTATCAAAGCCAAGTTCACATTTCATTCCTTGGAATTTGTTTAGTCCTTCATTTATAATCTGATGACTTTGTACATATTTTGGCGGAGCATCTTCATACATAAACTCTGTACTCCAAAAACGTGGGTGTTCCATATTGTCATTTGGATCACTATGTGTTTGTCTATTTGGATTAGGTAATACACCAGGACGTTGCATGATTGTTATCTCTTCTGGAGTGTATTCGTAATAAGGAGTTTGCTGACTGTGATTTGCATCTGGACCTAGATACTTGTTGTACATTGTTTTTATAGTAATGTTTACATCATACTGGCTTTGTCTAACACCATCTATAAACATATTACGCAAATTATCTGCAACTGTACTTAACTGTTCTACTTGTCCTCCAATACCTGCAATATTTATATCTAATATTAAATTATCTTTTAGGATGCCTACAACGTCATACAAGTGCTGTACATCCATTGTTAAAGGATGATATGTTATTACAACACCAGTTAAGTAGTCTTTTGCTTCTTCCCACCAACGTGTTGTTCTACTACCGTTTGTGTATATTGTTACACTAGAATTATAGTGTGCAATACGTTTTATAACTTGTTCAAAATCAGGTATAGTAGTTACTTCGCCACCAAGTAATTCCCAATGCATAAATCGGTTTTTTTCTTGATAGTGTTTTGATATCTTATCTACAACTTCTATATAACGTTCTGTTGTAAGCCAAGGCTTAGAGCCGTCATGTAATATACTAGGGCAGTAATCACAACTGAAGTTACAAGTATTACCCATACTCCATTGTATTTGTACTGCTCTATCTGGATCTGTTGTATGTGGACCTTTAACCCATAGTAGTTTTGCCATACTACTATTTATTTGAATATTAGCCTTTAAGTTTTGTTACAATGTCTGCTATAACACGTTCAGTTGCTAATTGGTCATAGTCCATTTTTGCATCTACTGTTTTAAAATCTGTATCATGCCAAAGTTTGCCTTTTGTTGCAACCATTCCCCAAACTGCCTTTAGTTCTGTTGGCACAGGATAATCGACATGGTAATTAATTGTTTGACCTTTTTCTACGACACCATCTTTACCAGGTTTACAAAATCCATGTGTACAACCCCAAAATTCTACAAATTCACTATTTGTTTGTTCTGCAAATACTTTACTTTTTTCTGCACTTGTCCAGTTGTCATCTGCTCCGTGATATAGTGTAATGTCATGGTCTCTGCCTTTATAAAATCTTCTTTCAAAGGGCCATAAATTTCCATATACTAAACTATAAAATGTATCCTTAGGCAATTCTTCTCCCCACCATGCCATTAGATTTGCTATTGTATCAGCACCCCAACTAAATCCAACACATGCTAATTTATCTAAATTAAGATTCCTTGTTAAGTAAGGATTATCTTTTAAAAATTTGTAAGAATTAAATGTTTCTAATGCTCTATCTTTTGGAGCCATATATGATTGTTTAGCATCACTCCAATCAAGTGTTGTAATATTTCTACTTGTAAAACTATCAACTACTAGTGATGCTATACCTCTATGACTTAAACTATCTACAAATAATTGAGTATCACTGCCAATGCCACCACTACCATGACTAATAATACACAAAGGGTGATTTACTTTGTACTTGTCCGGTATAGTAAGTTTACATCCACATTGTATGTCTGTGCCTACTTCATCTGGATTTCCGGTTGGTGAGAAAGATACTTTTAAAAATTCTTTTAAATTTACCATCTTTCCAGGAACACTAAATAAAATTTCTTTTTGGTTATTTTCCATTACAATTCCTTAAATTTATCAAAATGCATACGCCACACTACTTGTGGCACTTTATAAAATTCTTTTATTCCTTCTGGTTCTGCTATACCTTTTTTCTTCCACCAATGTCTTGCAACGTAATCTGTAATAGTATTTGTACTTCTAACATAATTATCTGCATAGGCTTTATTTGCTAATGTAGTTCCAAACGTTGCTTTAAAATTTTCTTGTTGAGTTGCCCAATAACAGTTAAAATACAATAAGCCATCAAACTCAGGCATTTCGCCTCTGCCGTATCTTCTAGTTTTTGTCATTGGTATATCTGAATTAGGTATTCTGCAAAGTCTAGTCCATATTCTATAGTACCCGTCTTTGTACTCAGGCATATATTGTACACCTGCAACTGCATATATCTTTTTAGTAGGAATATGTATCATGCAATGGTATTGTATCTCATCTACTTTCATTGCTTCGGGAGATTCATTACTAACGTAACCTAAATCTTTTGCTACACTACAAAATTCTTCTAATTGAGGTAGCCATTTGTCGCTGTATTCTATACAACCTATTTTGCCGTCAAAAAATGTTCTTAAGATTTCTTTATTGTCGATATCAACCATCTGCCTACATCCATTTCATACCATTCGGTATTAAAGTTTAATCGTCTTGGTCTATAGTGATGATTGTTATGTAGACTTTCGCCCCATGTAAAAAATACCATCCAAGGATTATTTGTACTTCTGTTTTTCATTGGTGTAGTTTCATATGTTAGACCCTTGATAGGTGTATGTCCAAACATATTAACTATTCCACTAATTACTACACTTAAAAAACTTGCATTTAAACTTGCAAGTATGTATCTTCCATCAAACCACCAAACTGTAACCAATCCAATTATGGCTAAGTTAAGTAATATTAATGCGTAATAATTTTTATGGCACCACAATGCAAACGGATCTAGTTGCTTTCTAATCTTAAAGATTTCTTTTCTAGCAAACTCGTGATTTTCTTTATGGAATATCCAACCACCTAAAGCATATAAAAATCCTTTGGTGGGTGTATGTACATCTTTGTCTGTATCTGTGTGTGCGTGATGACTTCTATTATGTATTAGACTCCAAGTCACCGGGGAGCCTTGTGCACCTTGACAACCTAAATAAAGTATTAACTTTCTTATTGGTTCCCATGTTTCAAATGTTTTGTGGCTATGTAGTCTATGGAAGCCTACACTTATGCCATATCCACTATATAGTATTGTAAAAAGTATGGTAGCACATACTAACTGCGTACTACCATTGGCTATACTCCATAGCAAACTACAGAATGCAACTGGTAAAAATAATAAGTAAAAAAACATTATTTTTTCAACCCCTTAATAACCCAACCACTGATATCTATTTCACTCCAGTGTTGACTATTACTTTGTGCATTCCAGAACCTGTGATGATTGTTGTGTAACATTTCTCCCCAGGTTAGTAAAGAACCTACTCTATTATTAACACTATTATCTTTTGTATCGAAATTCTTATAGCCAAACCAACTGTAATGGCTTAGTGCTGTAACAGTACTAGTATTCATTAGTGTTGCCCATATACCAAATACTATTCCGTATAGTGCAACTTGCCAACCAAATAATAACCATGCTAGAATAATTGTTCCATAGTTAATTGCTAAATGATTGTCGTTTAAAAATTGATAGTATTTGTCATTGACAAATCCTCTTCTTATATATGTAACCAAAACACGTCTATCAATATGCTGGTCAAAATATTTTTGTTCTCTGTGCCAAGTTAAAAAGGCATGCCAAAATCCTTGTATAGGACTATGAGGATCACCGTCTTTATCTGCATTTTTATGATGTCCAGCAACATGTATCATAACCCAAGGGAAAATTGCACCATATCCATTAAACACACTACATGTTGTCATAATACGTTCTTTCCATTTAGGC
>Ga0181420_1000175_pt1 | contig 24966 bp, 13 predicted proteins | sample 43SPOviralmetaG_FD_130145 | JGI IMG/M metagenome (GOLD analysis project Ga0181420, IMG submission 130145) | Marine viral communities from the oligotrophic San Pedro Time Series (SPOT) site, San Pedro Channel, CA, USA - 43 SPOT_SRF_2013-05-22 | ecosystem: Environmental > Aquatic > Marine > Strait... | reverse complement strand
TCTTTTTAATGCCTCTTCGTTTTTCCAAAAGTCTTGTTGGTTTGTTATGTTTAAATCTCCAGCTATTTCTACAACAGCATTTTCAAGCCCAGTAGGAAAGTTTGCTATATCATCTTGAAGTGAGATTAATCTCTCAGCGTTAGACTCTAATGTATCTTGTTTTCTATCTACAGTAGAAGTAAACCTTTTTATTTCATATGATACATCGTCTAACTTACTTTTAGCTTTCTTTTCAAGTACATCTTGAATCTGCTCTTCGCTCCACATGTTGCCAGCACCTAGATCTTTTATTTCATCTCTCAAGTTAGAGTTAAAAGCCTCTTCTGTTCTCTCTCTAAGAGCCGTGTTGGATATATTGTTCATTATGCCAGCTCTTTCGTCTTCACTTAGTTCAAGGTTATTTATTATGTCCTTAAATCTATCATCATTATACAATGCGTCGTATGTGCTTGATTTTTCCTTTTTTCTACCTATAGCCGGAACAGCGCTTATAGGCGCTGTAACATTTCCATTTTCATCTTTATTTAACAACCCTCTTTTTAAAGCTTCTTCTTCGGTGATAGATTCGGTTGGGTTACCTTTTCTATCTAGCAATGTCCATTCATCAAGATACTTTTCAAAGTAGTTTGCGTTTTCATCCCATAAGGGTTTACCGTATCCCGTTTTACTAGCAAGTGCATCGTCCATAAAATCTTTATTAAACTCTTCTACGTTACCTCCGTAGTATTGTTCAATAAATCTTTCTGTTGCTAAACTTTTTCTAGCGTTTTTATCAGCCTCTATAGCTGCACTGAAATTATGTTTATTGTTATATATACCAAACTCTCCATCTTCATCAAATTTCTCCCTGTCGTCTCCCATTAAAGCTAGGTAGTTGTTTATTTCCTCCTCACTAAGTTCTCCAAATGTATCATTATTAATATAGTCACTATAAAACCAACCTCCCTTGAGACCATCTCCCTCGTAGTCACTGGAAGTCTGTATTGACCCCCATATATGTAACACCTCATCAAGAGGCTTGTTTTCTATATTAAGTTTTTTAGCGTATTCTTTTAAAGAACTAGTAGTGTTATTTATGTCTGTGTTTATTTCTTTTAATTGATCTTCTGAAACCTCAGCAGTTTCTAGAAACATCATAACTCCATCGTTCTTATATCCAGCGTCTTGATTAGCGTTGTTATCAACCCACTCTTTTATTTTATCCACGTACTCATTGTACCGCTCTGGGCTTTCTTTTTTTAAATACTGTAACCTTTCGTGATCTATTATATACTCACTTTTACCGTCTATAGTTTTTAGTTTTGTAGCATCATAATCGCCTATTATCTCTTCTGGTATAATTCCCCAATCAGTAAGGTTATCACTTATTGTTTCAGCCGCCTCTTCTTCTTCACCAAGAAACAGTTCGTCAGTAAATACGTTGTCTCTAGTTTTTTCCCACGCTGGATTTAAAGTGCTCTGAGCTAGTTCATTTCTTTTTTGCTCTTTTTCTTTTTCAGATAGTTCGTCTATCATTGATGACGATTGCGGTGCTGCTACTCCAGCTTTAATTGTCGCTAAATCTACATCTTCGTTTTTTACCCATTCCCACGTTTCTTCACCACCAGCGTCAACGCCAGTTTTAGTCCACGTTTTGCCATGCGAAAAATCACTTTCATCTTCAGCTCCAGCTCGAAACTGTGAGTCCGATAAAGTATCTTCCGAGGTTGATTCCGTATTTTCTTGTTGATTGTTTTGGGGCGGATTTGCCCCTTGATCCTTTCCCGGCTCATCAGTTATTAATTCAGCCGTAAGGTTTTTTTCTGTTAGTCTTTGTTGAAATGTGTTGTTAGCATTCTCATCGCTCTCATCGAACTCGACAATCCTACCATCTGATAGTTTGTATTTTCCCATACTGTTTCGTTAGTTACCCGTTAATAAAATGGTGTTATATTTGGTCTGGTGATATAGTTTTATTTAATTCATTTTCTCTTTGATCCATTAATAATATTAATCTATCTATATTTTTTCTAGCTAAACTACCCTCTGGTTGTTGACCATATGTACTAGCTAATATATCTCTAGCATTTTCAAGCTCAGCTACGTTCATATTTTTAATAGGTTTACTGTTTTCTTTTCTGTTACCAAACTTATCAAATTCATTTATTGCTCCGCCAGCTGGAAGTTCTAAATCAGTTGTAATACTTTCCTCGCTAAGGCCTCCTATTAATTTATTAACATCACTAACTTGAGAATTTAGTTCAGATAAGTGCCTTTTATTTCTTAGTTGTGATTTTTCCCAGTTCTTTTCGGTATGTATAGTAAAGTATTCTGTTAAATATTCTTTAGCAAGATCGTTGTCATTTATAAGTGCGTCAGCTATAGCTGTAGCATCATCATCTGATATGAATTCAACGCCATCTCCATCACTATCTGGATCTACATTTTGTATATGACTAACATCAACGCCAAGATCTTCATATGAACCTTCCTTTAAAGATGATATTAAATCATCTCTAAAAACTCTACCAGGTATAAACTTATCTGATAACGCCATTGATTTAACTGAACCTTGGTTAACTATATTAGCCACCTTACCTCTTTCAGCTTCGTAATCAAAATCTACATAGTTATAGGGATCTGACTCTTCTGCTGATTTTAATGTATTATCAATGTAGGCATCAAATACATTTTTAGAACCCTTATCAAAAGTAAACTCTTGATTAAGTCTATTTAAATCTCCTTCTGAATAATATACTGTTTGACCGTCTTGTTCTGTAGCTAATTTATATTGACCATCTATCCAAGCCCACTTACCATTTTTAGCAGCATCAGCAATAGCTTGCGCTTCAGGGCTATTTTTAAAATGATTTTCTAAACCATCGGTGTCGTTATCACCTGAGGTAGCTAAATCAGTTATAGCACCTTCTAAAGCTTCTTGTTGAGCTTTCATATCACCCATGTGTCTCATTATCTTAGCTCTACCGGCGCTGTCTCCCCACATATAATCAGCTTTCATTTCCATTAAATCGTCTACCCTCTGATCAAAGTTAGCGTCGTTTAAACCAGGTTGTCTGTTCATTTCCCACTCAATAAACTCATTGAATGAATCTCTTCTTTTGCCTAGTTCTTTAGCCACGGGCTTAGCTATAGTATCAGCTATTTTAGTCATACCCTTAGCTGCAGCTAAATCAGCTTGACCTGAACCAGCCGCTGCATAAGCGCCTTTAATTAAATTTGCATCACTTGCCATATTATCTTATTTTATATTATTACGCTCCTGGTGTACCAAAGCCAAATGTACCATCACTTCCTGCGAATGAAGCGGCATTACTTATGCCACCAGATATAGCATCCCACTTAGCCTTGTTTGCTGCTTGGGCTTGTTGTTGATACGAGGCCGTCTCCTGTTGTGACATTCCCAATAAAGTGCCTGTCTTGTCCATTTCTCTTTGTTGAGCTGTTTGTTCACCAGTGGCTTTTAATTGATCTACATTAGCTTGACCACGTCTTTCCATTTCTTGTATCCTACCAGCCTGCGTTGCTGCTTGTCTTTGGTTTGCAGTTTCTTGTTGGCCTATACTAGCCGATTGTCTTTGTGCTGCTATTTGACCTTGGTTAGCTAACGATTGAGCTAACGACGCTATACCAGATCCTCCAGCCGCTCCCCTAAAGTTACTCATTATATTAGCTTGCTGTCTCTCAAAAGAATCTCTTTCGAACTGTGCTTGCTGTTGATTAACCGTCAAGTCTTCAGAAGTGTTTTCCATGTTAACATATTGGTTCTGTAGATTAGCGAAAGGATTACTAGTATCAAGATTTTTGTACATCTCTTTCATTCTGTTCATTTCCTTCCTAGCTTTCTGTTCTTTTCTTTCTGCTATACGTTTTTGTTTACCCGCGCTAATTGCTCCCATGGCTCCACTAAGTAATGATGCTCCAGCTCCAATAGCTAATAACGGTACAAACTTATTTGGACTTTCTGATTTACTTGATTTGAATTTTATATTTGACATACTGTTTGTTTTACTATTATAGTTACATTTTTTGTTAACTATTTACTAGATTCAACTGTTTCTAATGATACCGCAAAAAGTTCTGCTTTTTTTGGAGAATTATTTTGAAACGTTATACTACTATAATAACCTTTAACTGAACCTAATTCTGATTTATTATTTTTAACAAAAAATATAAAATCATTTTCACTAGGAGGAACTATAGTTGTATTTGAAGGCTCTTCAGTTGTTATAGTAAAAGTAGGAGTACCATCGTTTGATATACCCTTTGTGATTGTAGAGACGTGACCAATAAAAACGTGAGTTGATATTCCTGTCTGTAGCTCAGACTCTGAGGTCATATATTGATTATTCCATTGATTTTGAACGTTAGCCACATAATAAACTAAGTCATTAATATCTACAGATATATTGTCCGTACCCCCATTAAATTGTAAAATTACCATATTATTATTTTATTAATTAAATAAACTATCTATATCAAAATTTAAAACTTGATCTCTTCTGCCCCAAGAAGTTACCTTTATTTTAAAATACAAATGAATTGTCGTGTTAGGTAGAGCGCTAGTACTTAGACCGCAAATATACATTCTATATGTATTATTAAAAGCATCCGTAATAGGCATTGTAAATCCACCGTTTATATCTTCTCTTGGGTTTTCAATATCAGGAGGATTAGAAAATGTTGTAAAATTACTACCTCTAGTAAGCGTTAAGTCCACGTCTAACACTGAAGAATTATAATTTTTATTATAATTTAATTTAGTTTTTGATATGCCGTATGAGCTAGATTCAGCTTTACCAACTATAAAAGCCTCTTGGTCAATACCAGCACCAGCAGAGGTAGCAACGCCGTTAACATGCGTTATAGTGGTACTTCCACCAACGTTATAATTTATCGTCAATATTGGGTCGTGAAACTGTCTTATCACACAACTAGACTTCGTTGGTAGTTCTGAATAATTTTCTTTAATTAAATTTACAGTAAAAATCTTTTCTCTTTCAAAAAGAACAGAAGTTCCAGTAGAAGAAAGCGTCACGTTTCCAGTAGCGGTTATTTGACCGAATTTCTCATTAACTATAGTTTCGACAGATATGTTACTACTTTTTAATATAGATGGAGATTTTATTCTATCACCGACTTTAACACCTCTTATACTTTGTAACCTCATTGCTTTAGTACTACTACTAGTGTGAGTATTTTGAGTGCTTTTAACTAGAGATGATGGTAGTGAATATGTGATAACTTTTTTTCCGCTTCTATCTAAAGTGCCCTCAATAACTTTAAAGTCAAGTTGACCTTGGAAATTAATTTCTTTATTCCATTGGCCAGGCTTTAGTATAGACACATCACTAGCGTGGTCTATTGTATTGTCAGTATTTAATTGGCTCTCATTTATGGCTATAGCATATTTAGCTCCTTTATCTCCATTTACTGTAATCTTAATTCTACCTCCAGTATTTTTAATTGTACTCTTAGAAACCTTTAAACCTGTTATTATAGGTGTTCTACTCCAAGTTTCATTAAATTTTACAGCTTCGTACTCAAAAGAAATATCCGGCGTTATGCCGTCTCCTACGTTTTTATATTTTAATATGTATACGCATTCAATAACTTTATTTTTACTTTTCTTTTCAGTGTGTTTAACTAAAAATACATTATTAGAATTAGAAACTAAAGTAGGTAAAGTTGAAAAGTACTTACCATCCTCAGCTTTAAAAGTAACTTTAGATAAACTTTTAGTTGTACCAACGGGCACTTTACTAATTTGCAAAGAATACCTAGTTGAATCAACATTAGCTCCATCAACTATTTCCTGATGAGTATAGGGTTTTCTTAAAAGTTTTATGTCTTTTTTAGCCATCGTTGTTAAAGTTTCATTGTTAAATTATATTAATCCGTAATATCAAATGGATCAAGAATAACTGTTACACCACTATCATTATCTTCACTGTTTTCATCTACGACTACATCAACGTTAGTATCATTAAAAGTAGTATTACCGGTATCACCAACGTTAGTATCTCCGGTGTTATCGTCTTCCGGTGGGTGGTTTAATACCCTAGTCCACTTAGGAACTCCATCAAAGTCTATGTGAACAACACCGTTTCCAGTTTCATACCAAGCACCACCGTCTGCTAAGCTAGTGTTTATAGTTATACCATAAGTTGGGTTTGTTACCACGTTGTTTATTGTGTCAAAGTTTAAGTAGCCTGCGGCCTGCACATCTTTGAATATCACAAAAACGTCTATTGTGTTATTTTGCAATCCCTGCGGACCCGCGCCTGGCACGTACTCAAAGCCAATGGTATCAAACATTATTACCTTTTCAACAACTGGATTCCATTGGTTAGTAGACGATTGTGCTTGATCAACATAAACAACATTTGTTTCAGGATTAAACCACTCGCCTTGAGCTGTTTCTATTTGTTGGTACCAATAACCATCTATAGTAATACCATCAGTTGCTTCCCACGTTAATACCTCTGCGTCACCCTGAGGTACTAAACCTTCTATTTCACCAGTAGCGTTATTGGTTCCACCATACTCAGTAATATAATCTTGAAGAGATTGGTCTCCATATAATTCTGTTTGTGCTTGAGTAAACACTTTGTAGCTCCTATTGGCTGTTCCATTTAAAACGTTTCCATCGTTGTCATACTGATAACCCAACTCATAAGAGGAACCCATCCATCCACCTGGCACATCATAAGGAGTATCGTTCAAAGTTGAAATAGCGCTTCCATACAAAAGCATACCTTGACCTATACCTGGTTGGTACTCTGTGTGGTAAAGAGGATTTCCCTGGCTAACATTCTGTGGATAAGTATTTGTGGCCCAAGTTTTATTTAATGCCCCACTATAACCACTTATAGAAATATCTCTTATGCAAACAGAGTAGTATCCCCAGTCTCCATTTTCCCCTTCTTGATATTCACCATTTTGTACTGATATTTCCAACTTAACAGCTCTAGCTAAAACATTCGGGTTTAAATAAGATTGAGTGTCACCATTTTGAACTAATTGACCACTGGAGCTTATAAACGCATTACCAGCTGTTACAGGTAGTATTAAACTTGTACTAGAGTTGTTTGTGAATTCATCTTTAAACCAGTTTTTTACATGTAAATTTGTTAGTGACATATCTTATATTTTAATTTATTATCCTTGTGTTATTAGTCGTTGTAATCAACGTCTTCCTCCGTTGCCTCTGAATCACCAGGGTAGTTTCTGACTTGAAGTTGTAAGTTACCATCGCCAATGTATAAGCAATTACATGTGTCACATTCCACAGCTTCACCGGTGCTTATCTCACTATCAGTGATAATATTTGCAGGTGTCCATGTTATTGCGAAAGAAGGAAATGCTGGGTTCTCCCAGTCTTCTTGACTCATTATTTCGTAACTTTGGTTATATTGAGTATTAGCTGGAGGGGAAAGTGCTATAGGCTCTCCTTGTGGGTAATCATCTGTAATCTCACCAACTCCACCTGCTGTATTACCTGGCCCGGCGTAGTTCAACGCCGTGGGGTCCATGCAGCCATAAACCCAGTAATCACACTCTCCATCATAACTACTGTAATTACCAAATAGAACTTCGTCATTTGAGTATAGCACTAATTGTAAGGTGCTAACTGGATTAAAACCTGGAGCATCAGTGTTTGCGAATGGGTTGTAGTTTATTGCACCTGGTTCCATGCAGCCATAGTAAAATGGTATACATTCACCAGGTGTGTTTGCATTTGAATCAAAATTAAACATAGTATCGTCCATACAACCAACAATAGTATCTGAACATGGAGTTGAATCACAGTCTATAACTGTGTAGTTTATTGGTAAGCCGTTGATCCACTCTTGATCGTAATTAAATGCATCTACATTAGTACAACCACATATAGAATACTGACATAAAGTTGGGTCATATACGCCATTAGTTTGCTGACTATTTGCGTTAGGATTATAATTTAAAACTTCAACGTTATCACCGAGCGTGTCACCGTTGTCCATACAGCCATAAACCAATGTTTCTTCAAATACAGTTTCAAGCGGTAAGCCACAACATTCTGAGAAGGATAAGTTAATACACATAATACTAGCCTCTGGGTCGTAAAGTTCATAACCTTCTTCTGTGCAACCAGGATTTTCATCTTCAACTTGGGTTTCAAATAAACAACAATCATCACAAGGTTGAGTTATAGTACCATTGTTTATTAATGCTTCGTTATAATTCATTGCTCCAGGCGTCATACAACCAACACACGTAAGATATTCACAGCTACCATCATTTACTGTTGCATACTGAAAATAGTTGCAAGCTGCTGGATCAGTACACCCATAAACCACGGTGCCAACGCCTATAGCACAACTACCATCATCTATAGTTGCTTCAGGATTATATTCAACAAAGCCAGGGTCCATACATCCAAGTACAACGTCTACACAACCAAAGAGCGTGCTAAATAATTGTCCTTCTGGGCAGCCAGTTTCATATAAACAACTAGCTTGGTATGTTGGAACAAAATTATCTATTAGGCCCATGGTAAAAGGATTAGCCCATTGACTACCATTGTAGTTGGGGCTATTTTCGTCTAAAACCTGCGACTGAGGACACGGAACCATTTGGCCATTAAAGTAACAGTACCCATCTGTGGTCGCTATTGGATTATAATTATACGCCGTTTCGTCCATACAACCATAGACGTACGGCACACAGTCAGTACATAGCGGTTGGCAGTTTTCAGTATCGTTAGTTTCTATAGCTAGCGGATCATAGTTGGGTGACATTAAGTCCATACAACCATACACCGTGCCAACGCAGCTACCATCATCAACTGTTGCTAAGGGATTATAGTTGGCGTCGTTTTCATCCATACAACCATATATTGCGACGGTAAATTCTTCACATATACCATTAACACAGACATAATCTGATGGGCAAGGTGGTATACAATCTTCACCTTCAGGTGGGTTAACCTCTAAATATTGTACCGCAGAAACTTGACCTATACCTTGCACTGTGAATTGATCTGTGTTTATATAGTCCTCGTTTATAGAAACTTCTTTTCCAGTTATTTCACTAAACCATTTGTTTTCTTTATTCTTAAATGCTACTATGTTAGCTTTTTCTAAATCTGTTTTAACATCAGAACAATACCACCCAGGCTGTCCAGTTATATTATAGTACTCGTTGTCTGTTACGGATACAATACTTGTTTCACTGCCAATAATTTGACCAGCTTCAGGGTTAACATACTGCTCAAGATAATCCGGAACTCCATCATTTTCATCAATATTATTTCCCCCAAACGGGAATGGCACTGATGGAACGTCAAGATAATCAGGGGCGTAAATTGGGTTACCCGTGTATGCCACTAAGCTTTCGCCTAAAAATGGAATAACTCTAGCCTGAGAACCTTCATACGATATAGCTTTAAAAGACTTTACAACACTGGGCATTTCGTTGAATAGCATTGTTACCATAGAGTTCACAGTACCCTTGTTATAAAAGTCGTTTCTGTCTACGGTAGAATCGTGGTGTTTCCAAACTTTATTTTCATAAGCGGTATAATACTCGCCACTTAATGACAACCCTGTGTCAGCCACAAAAGATTTAAAACTAACCCAACCTTTAGACGCTTCGTTAAAAGAAACAGTTATTCTATTGTTGTTTTTCATTTTTAAAGATAGATTGTATTCACCATTAACTATATCAAATGATCCTATTGCAGATAAAGTATTTGGAAGATTTTTTCTAAACCAATTTTTCATACCAACATTTGATACGGGCGTTAACCCATCTTTAGATAACCTTAAAACAGCTCCTCTTTGTTTATCAGTGAAATACATTCTGTACTGATCCCAAGCTAATGATTCTGGATTTTTAGATATACCATAATCACCAGCATAAGGAACTGGTGTTCCTAGAACTCTATTAGATGCTACTAGCTGAGGATTTCCATCAGCGTTAAACACCGCATCTTTGTTAGCTAGTAATCTTAAAACTTTATCTTCAGCAAACACAACCATGTCTGTGTCTCTTGTTTTAAATCTTTGTATAGAACCATATCTAGGATTTAGCTCTTTTGTTATTTTTTCTGCCATGTTAAACTCATTCAAATCATTAACTTGAGATGTTGAGTTATATATACCAGAATATATTATTCCACTTTTTATTCTTTCTTGCTGATAACCAGAAAACGTTGTAGAAACTTTAACGCCGTTGTCTATCTGTGGAGCATTAAAATCATCTCTTATTCTATCTGACTCAACACCATTACCAAATGAGTAACAGTTAAACCACGGTAGTTGAACTTCGTTATTCCAAACGTTTATTTCTATACCGTAAAAACCAGTGGGCCCAGCATTTACTGATGTTGCCCTAAAAGCTTTAGGTCCTGAGGTTACACCGTTGTCAGTATCTGACAATGATATATCATTAAATGCTCCCGATGGAGAGTCATCAATTGGCTCGTAGTAAGAAGTAACCTTGGATCTAGTTTTAGTTCCATTAGGGTGTGTAAACACTATAATGTCATTAGGGGCTATGTCATATTCCGAGAGAACCATATTTGCATCGTACCCACCGTCTTGGTCAAAGGGACCGTTGTGAATAGTGTAAGTTGGATTTATAGTGCTACCGGGGCCATGCGAAACTACAGTGATTATAGCCGCATTGTTATTGCTAGCCATATCTATGTTAGCCACTTTATGGCCGAACCTAGATCCTTGCATAGAGTATTCTTGTAAAACTCCATTTTGAACTCTTTGTATAGAAACCTTAGAATTAATAGGTGCAAAATTAAATGCATTATCTCTATTTAGCTTTACTGGTATAGAACCTGATGCTTCATAGTATAAGTCTAAATCGTAATCATCTTTTGGCTCTGTTTCCCAACAAGCACCTAAATCATTAATCGGCGAATCATCACCATATGATACTATTCTTGGCTTTAGAATTGTTATGTCAATACTATTCCTGCCGTCATGATATAAATGACCTCTTGGATCATAACCGTCAGAATCTAAATTAAATCCTATAGGATTATTAGCCTCGTCGTTCATGTCTACACCATTACTAGGATTAACCTTCCTAAATCTAATCAACATTGACTTTCTTTTACAACCATTTGTTTGGTCGAAGAAAAAACCATCGTAGTAACTGCCACCATCTCCCCAAGTCGAAGCATCAACTATATTACCAGCCTGATCTTCAGGGTGTTTATGTGGTAGCCCATCTCCGCACGCCTTACAATTTTCAATAAGTTTTGTCGGGTACCAAACGTTATAATCATTATTACCTATGTCTAATTTATAAGCCCTTGTGCTACCTTGAGAAAAGTTTCTAGGATCTTGATCTGGTTTTATAACTTGGTAAACCTTATATATATTAGGATCGTTACCTATTCTAAAATGAGCACCACCAGCATCATCTAAGAGGTCCATTAATACTTCCGCTGTGCTATTAGTTAAATCCCCAGTCGCGTCATGAAGTCTAGATATAACCATTTCATTAAATGTACCATTATCCTGCTCTCCACCTATAGATTTTGGTTTATAGAAATTACTACTTTCTGTTTGATATTGGGTGCCATCTTGATTGGTTGCCGCTCCCCAGTTAAAATGCCTAGCTTTAGCTCCGTCTATAAAAGCAAGGTTATTACCCTCTGTTTGCCCCTTGTCTATACCACCATAGGATTGCCAAAAAAGAGATGTCATCCAATTGTGACCCCAAGTACAAGAGCCAAACACTCCATAATTAGCGGCTTGATTAAACTCGGCGCTAGCATTCATATTTAGTATTCCTGAATTTTCAAAACTTTGATATACAGTTTCACCGTCATACCCAAACCCAAAATTAGAACTAATACCAACATTGGAATAAGGCACGTCAGTACTATATACACCACCAGTGTCTAGAGATCCTCCATCTTCGAACGACAAATAACTAAACAAGCCTTGCCCGTCACTTTTTATACTAGTACAGCAATTAGGCGAAGGCCATCCTCCTGGGTTTCCACCTGAAGGGGGTGTTCCACCAGGAATACCAGTTGACCAAGCCATTCCGTGCTCTGTAGTCATGCCAGCAGTACCACCATTATTGTTTATAGGGTTATATGTATCTGTATCGCTAAAATGATTTCCATCACCACAGTACTGAAGCACTCCTTCTTCAAAAAAGTTTTCTCCAGCTATTCCAGACCAAACACCTTGGCCACCAACCCAAGAGCTACCGTCATAACCGTAAGTTGTAATTGTTCTAAAAGCGTTGTGATACCAACGGTTTTCTGGTGATGCTGCCACTATGGAAGCCTGATCAAAAACAGCTGTGTCTCCCGCGCGTGGTCCATACGATGCTTCATTAGTTTCTGTACTGGAGATATAAGATAATTGATATGTTCCCATATTAGACCAATCGTAACCGGGTCCACCAACAACTAGAACGTTGGATCTTAAAACCTCATCGGCTTCTATTTTTACAAAAAATTTACCATCAAACTCTGGTCTATTTTTTACTATACCTTGTCTAAACTCAACTTCATAAATTAACTCAGCAATGTTTAGTGGGTTATCGTTAACATCAACTGGATATGGACTCGCGTCAGTAGAGTTGCTCCAAATATTAAAAAAGTCGCACTCAGCACCAAAAGCTGAAATGTAAGAAACCTCAACAAAGGTACCGTTATCAGTTTTTCTAACGTTAGTCAATCTTTTCCATGCTGTTTTTTGAGTATACAAATTGGTGTTAGGAGTTGTGTCACCATTCCATGATTTACCAACTATCCTCATTTCTACATTACCTTCTATTTCTTGCCCGTATATGTATTCGTCTGTTGAATTAAAAATTGCATCCCATTTTCCTATGTCAATTCTAAAAGAAGTTCCATTTATCCAGCCGCTAGGCGCAGCATTGTTAGCATTAGTTGCAGTTGGCCAAACATCTAAAACATAATCATTACCATTATCATCAACCGTATCTAAACCACCAACTCCAGCGCCTGTATCAGCATCTGTAACCTCACCAAGTACGCCTAATTCACTGTACTCTGTTTTTATAAAATCAGGCGCTTCATTTTCTATTGCTATAATTTTATATCTAGCTTTTTGTAAAACAGGTTCGTGAGAGCCAAACTTATTTTTAAGTATTAAATAAGTTTCCTCATCAACTTTATTTCTGTCAGCAGAGTTAAAAGAAAGCCAAACAGTATTATCTCCAGAGTCATACCATCTGTCCATAACTAAGTTATAATATTCGTTGGATGTTTCTTTTACATAATATCTAACATAATCTATCCAGTTGTCAGGAGTACTATTTTCCTCCCAATTTTGTTGAACAAGAAAACTATTAGAGTTAGCACATAAAGTTTTGTCTACATTTAAACCATCAACTATTGAGTCAATAGTATTTTCCGCGTCGTCAGAGTCTAATATGTATCCAGGTGAAATAACGGGTGTTTCTCTACCATATTTATCTCCAAATACCATACCAATTTTATAATCCCTAATTGATTTTAGTGATTTATGTGGTGGCTGTGTTGCTTCATTAGCTTCTATATTATCACTATTAACGCTTTGTATTAGATTTAATTTACTAGATAAATTATATCCTTGAACATAGTTACCAAACACTAATCTGTTGCCCACTACTTCTTGAGCGTTAGCATACCTTGGAACGTTGTCCCAAGCTCTTGTTACTTGATTTTCTGGTAATACACGATGTATCATTTCTGATGTAATGGATAGTTGACCTGTTTTAATATCTATGTCATCTACTCCACTAGGTGTAAAATTATTCCATTGCGGTGTGTCTATGTCAACTGTTTCAGCGATATACACACTAGAAGAATCTGTTGTTTTATATAATATATCGACGCTAACAACATCTAATGGTATATTATAAGGAATAAAATCTTTTATAACAAGTTGCCTCACGGTGTTGACCATACCTAGATTGTAGGCTTTACTAATTTTATAATCAAACTCGTCTGGTAAAAAAGCTAGTTCAGACCATGGCGAAAAAGAAGAATACTCACCATCATTGTATTTGTATCTATATCCAAATCTAACTAATTTTAATTCAAATAAAGGCTTTCTAGCTTCTAGACTAACATTCCAATCGTTTTGAACGTTTGGATCTTCTATAACAGTAACCATTTCAACTAATATAATCCCAGTTGAAGTTAACACCTGCTCTCCTGTAGCACTTACGTAAGCTATAAACTTAGCTTTATAATTAATATTACCTAGAGAATTTTGAGACGTGAAAACCAAAATGTCATTTGGTCTGTAGTTTGTATCAGATGTATCTAAGTTAATCTCTCTAATATCACCGACACTAATAGTATTCATATCAGAGTCAGCTTGGCCGTTTGTGAAAGAGTATGTGCAAGTTGTATCTGTAATACCAGGCCTATCAACGTGGCTCATTTCTAATGTTGGTGGAAGCTTAGGTGATCTTCTTAGTACAGTTAAGTGTTCTTCTTTTAAATAAGAATTAATACCTGATCCATTCTGTAATCCCCCATTATCTAAGTTGCTATAAAGTGTGTTAGCATCTACGTAACCAGAACCATTAGTGTTATTTAAATAAAGCTTTGTGTGTATTGTACCGTCGTTTATAACTCCACCTATATTTGTACCGGCTATAGATCTACTCACATGCACTTTCTTAGGTTCAGTTCGACCATCTGTCCACATTAATAAATCATCTATAATATTTATACCAGTAATAACATCTGAAAACGCAGATGCGCTAGGAAAGTTTAAAACTTTTTCAGCTTCAAATACTACGTAAGCAGCTGTGTTTGGCGTTAGCGTGATAAAAAAAGATTCATCGAATAATATAGTTGTGCCATTTACAGCTTTTATAATAGCATTACCAACGGTAACATCACCTGCGTTGTTTATAATCTTCATCACCATCTCAGGCCTAAGCTTACTTGCTAGTTCGTCTGAAACAACAATCTCTGACCAACCTGTGTTTTGATAAGGTGTATTTCCACCTTGAGATATACCAGGTATATGGCTCGAGACCCTAGCGTGAACAGCCCAAACATCAACGACCACGGGAGTAGTTACCTGCGATGAGGTTGTTACACTTTGTTGTATTATTGTATCCGCGTAGCACCTAATGTTTTCATCATAATTCCATAGAGAAAATTCAAGCTTTGGATCATGTGTACCAAAGAAAAAATAGGCAGCATCATTTTTTTCATCAGAAACACTACCAACACATCTAGGCATAAAAGATGAGCCCTCATTAAGCAATGCACCACCTGTTGCGTAGGTATCATCAGTCACCATGTTCATCCAGTATTGTAAATTTACACTACCAACCTCCTTATTACCAAGTATATTTTGGACCGTGCCAGCATCACCACTACCCTCGCTATCACCGTCGGTTGTTCTGACCTGTATGTTTAAAGCATGTTTATATTCACCATTTTTGACAAGTCTCTCATCGAGATCTTTGTTCATCTTGCCACCAGTGAAAGTATTTTTAATTTCTGGCATAATATTATTTTATTGGCTTACTCATTCCTTTTAGTATTTGAGTAAATTCTTCTATTTTAATATTCGATAATCTTATTTTTGCTTTTCTTGTTTCAGCAAATTTTTCTTTTTTAAATCTTTGTATTATAAATGGTGGTATATTAGATTTTACTGATAGTATTCCATATGCTATCCATTTGTAAATAGCTTCTTCAGCAAATTTATGCACAACCATTTCCTCATCGGTCCCAAGTCCATCACTTACATATTTAAAAACAACCAACTGTCCTGTTAAAGAGGATGGAAAGTGCAATGTTCCATTATTGTTGTCTATTACAAAAGACCCATTAGCTTGAGCGAATTGAGGATCTAGCCCATATCTTCTACCCTCATTGTCTATTTCTAAATCAACCGCATCGTTACTGTAAGCGTCTGAAGTGTCAGCGTGGTTTTGAAAATTTTGTAAAGTTTGAGAGTTTATTAATGGTGGATCACCAATTGTGTTATATGTTAATTCTGAATCTGTTATCGTAAAACCTCCATTTTCGTCTTGATGTAGTGATATTGGGTTACCTGATTTATTAGCTGGATATAAAATTCTCTCCATTCCATTATTATCAGATCTAGAAATCTTAATGTAATTTACATAATCTTGAGGTAGTGGTACCACTAAGTTGTTAGGAACTGTAAACTCCCAAGATTTTACAGATTTGAAAACATCGTAAGTCAACTCTTGCACGGCTCGCATGGCATGAAATTGAACGTCTGTTCTACGAACTTTAGATATTATTTTATCTTCACCTACATAAGCAACCATAAAAGTATTTATAATGGTATTTAAATTGGTAAATTGATAATTACCTAAATTACCACTTGCAAGGTAGCCAAAGTAAGTTTGATTGTCTAGTAATCCCATAATTAACTATTTTGTTCTTGTTTCGTTTGTTGATTTAATGCTAACGTAGTTTGTGGAAGTTGAGGTTTTTCTAAAGCTATACCAGCTAGCGATAATATTTTGTTAACTATATTCTCTTCTTCCATTGGGTGTAGTTCAAAATCTCTACTTGTATTAAAGTTGTACAGTGGTTTTTGATTAACTACAACGTAGCCCCAGTTAGGTTCTTTAGGTCTACGGTAGTATTCCATTTTTATCTGAACTGATGCATATTGACTTGCAGAAGCACTAGGATAAACTCTTATGTTTATAACAGAAGAAGATGCTGTAGTAATAGCACTATTAGGCGAATCGGTTTCTTCCACGAAATAAACTGGATTATCGTGAGTTGGTAGCATTAGAGGCACTCTAAGCATATGACTAAGAGTGGGTCTATCGACTTCAACTATCTCAGTTCCTTTTTCCATTCCGTCACCATCATCTCCCGCATAAATTATAGAACCTATTTTATAAAGATCAGCTGATGCTGATTGAAAAAATCTATACTTTGTGTACGGTATAGAAAAATCAGAAGTTGCTTCAGATCCATTACCGTTTGAGTTTCCAGTTGTTACTTTTCTTAAGTAGTTTAATTTTTCTTTTAAAATTTCAATATCATCAAATGATTCAGAAAGATTTTTTGGCTTTAAATGTGCTGTCCTTATTTTAAAAAAATAATCATTCATTATTTCCATTTGAGCTTTGCTAGCAAATAAGTTAAACTCTTGAGGTGTTATATAACCTCTCTGCTCTTTGTTTGCTAAAGCTAAAACCTTTTGATATACATTGTCTACATTTACCATAGTTATTATTTTTTATATGGAAACATTTTATTTAATGCTTCTTTTCTTTTATTGCAACCACAATCTTTTTTACCTGCAGCCCTAGCTGTCATTTGGGCAAATGATTTTATACCAGTAAACGTTGTGAATTTTTCTATCGTATCTCCGAGTCCTTTTGATTTCATAAATTAATATTTTATAATATTATAGTTACATAATAAAGCGAAAGGTTAGCATCTAAATAAAAATAGCCACCCGTTAAGGTGGCTATAGTTTTATTAGTTTGAACTAACTAGTTTATTCTTTTTTCTATATTAGAATAAATTTCCATACCTTCATCGGTTTTAAACCAATGTGCTAATGCTGTGTATGGGTGTTCATCAAACGGAACGGTCATAAGCTTTCTATCTGTAGAAGCCCATATAAAATACCGTTGATCACTTGACAGTTTTATAACTCCTAACTCAGTAGCCTTAATACCAAAGTTTCTAAGCTGAACGTTTTCGTCATTAACTAACTCTAAGAACAGACGAGGATTTTTCTTAGCATATAATAGTAAATCTCGTTTAAGCTCCTTAGAACTCATGTTAGATACCTCAGATCCTTTCTCTACTCTCATTATAGCTTCGGCCATATCTATGTCTACGGATTGTGCTGCATTTAAAGCCTCTATCTCCATTTCCAATACGTCTATTTGCGATTCAGCTATCTCAGTAGGTTTATATTCTATATACAAAGAGTTCCTATGAGGGTGATAAAGTGATAGTAGTTTTTGTAGTACTGTTTTTTCTTTAGGTACATACAAACTACCACTTCTAAACGTTATATGTTCTAATCTTTGGTCACCTTTCATCTCATCGACAAACGATGTTCTTTGGTTAGAGCAATATTTTAATTCTCTTTCATAACCTTTTTCTTCGTCGAACCAATGTATATTAGCACTTTTAACGCTATAACTCAAAGGGGTTTTACCTCCTGTTAAAAAATACTGTCTGTCTTTTATTTCCCAAGTGTTAGTTGGTTTAGCTTTTACCTTAGGAGCTTCAACCTTAGGTTGTTCAACAACAACCGTTTCTTCAATTACAGGTTCTTCAACCTTAATTGTTTCTTTTTTCTTTGCCATAATATAATATATAATATAATTAATAAAAATATAAGGGCGATACTAGACCGCCCTTATAAATAAATAGTCTTACTTCAATAACATAAAGTTATTTGCTCCTTGTACAACTAAACATCTCTCAGATAAGAAATGCATCTCCATTGCATCAAGATCGGAAGTAACGGCTCCAACAGAACCAGTAGTCCAAGTTTTCATTTTTCTACTTTCTGTTTGAGAAGCTCTGTATCTTACGTGTAAGAATGGTCGCTTTAGGTTTTTACCTAATGACTCATCATAAACTGAAGTTACACCAGCTGGTACCATAACACCTCTAATAGCGTTAACAGTATCGTTTAATGCACCACGAGTTCCTTTGTCATTTAAGTATTTCCAGTCAGATTTGTAGAAGTCATAAGAACCTCGTCTAAATCCTGAGAAACCTAAGTTAAGTGCCATATCTTCTGAGTTGTCGAATACTCCATAAGAAGTACCACCAGCTCCGTAAGAATTCATTGAAGCTAACATATCATCCATTGCTAAGCTTGTAGCTCTATCAATAAACATCATATTTTCTTCAATAGCACCGTTTTCGTCAAACTTAGCTAACATAGCATCAAACTCTGCTAAATCAGTAGCAGCGTTAATACCAGATACACCAGTTGATACGTGACCTCTAGTCTCAATAGCTGAAAATAAACCTTCAGTACCAGGACTAGTAGCTGGATGAGTACCACCCGCAGCATAAATAGGATTGTCATGTATTGCAGAAAGCGTGTCAGCTTTTTCAGATTCAACCATTGACATCTCTAAGTAGTCGCCAAATCTTGATCTAGTTTCACCTTCTGCTTTTAGATACCAGTAGTAACCATTTTGCCCGTCTTCACCAGTTATCTCAACCCAACCAATTTGAGCGGCATCAGATCCTGAAATCTCATACTTGTCTTTTAAAATGATTGGTTTGTTAGATAGTGATTTGAATCTAGGCTTGTTAGCGCCAGCTTTACCAAGTGTTCCTTTTACAGCTTCAGAACCGTAAACTAATACTCTTAGCTTTTCAGGGTCTGTACCAGGAGTACCTAATGAAGCAGCGTCTAATGCAGCTCCTGAATAAGGTAAAACTGTAATTTGGTTAGCACCAGCAGCAACTGTGTTTACGTAACCTCTTACTGTTTTAGTAGCAGAAGATACTAATACTGTATCACCTACTCTAATACCGTGAGCGTCTTGAGCTGCAAGAGCATTGCCATCGATGTCCTTTTCTATTTGAATAATACCTGAAGATACCCACTTAGCTATGTAAGCTAAATGTAATCTACCTTGTTCAGACCAAATAACTTGATCTGCACTCATTCCTTCTTCAGCACCGACTTGAGCTAAAAAACCTGAGATAGTACGTTTTCCGTAAACCTCAGCTTCTTGAGCCATTAAGTCAGGCAGGTATTGCTGAGACCAGTCGTTACCGGCTCCGCTTGTGAAGTCTATGTAGTTTTGTACGAGAGTTTGCTTCTGTGGAGCAGCTGCCATACCGGGAGTAGAACCCCCAAAACTTGTAATTGCCATAATTAATATATTTTAAAGTTAATTTTTCTTTCGAATTTTAAATGATCTATTAGCGAGACCATCAGCGTTATTACCTAAAATTTTATAAGTAACACCACCTGCTTTAGTTTCGCCGTGAGTCTTACGAGGCTCAGTATTTATATTCTTGTCTCTAGCCACACGATTTTTTATAGCATCAGCTTTTCCTTGTTCATAGAAATGACTAGCAATTCTATCAGCATTCATAGCTGTGTATAAAGATTTGTGATAACCCGCCGCGTCTTCAATACTAGTTTTGTCTTCACCAACAAACTTGTTGATAAAATTATTAATATCACTTTGCGCCGTTTTTACACCTTCAACGTCTTTAACATTAAACCTGTATTTTTTATCTCCAACATTGTATTCAAAACCTTTGAATTTTTCATTGAAAAGATTATTGGTTTTTTGAGTAAAACGATTCTTTGTTTCTTCAGACAATTTTTCCTGTTCCTCAGACTGCTTATTATATCTACTAAAGAAGTCAATAGCTTGTTGTTGTTCTTGAGTCAACTTTGACCCAGCTTTAATTTCTTCGTAGTATTTGGACTTTTGCCCGTCCAGGTGGGCTTTAGCCTCGGCAACTTGCTCCTTGAGGGCTATTTTTTTCATTCGTACCGCTCTTTCGTCGTCAACATCTTCGTTTATTCCAAATGAGTCTTCTAGTAAGTACGATCTTTCTTCTGGAGACAAATGAGATTTTGTTTCTCTATAATACTCATCTAGTATTTCGGAGTCGTCCATTTTCTCTACATCTCTATTTAAGTTAACGTAATCTTTTAAATCACCGCCTGTCTCATCCATAAAATTTACAAGCTTTTGTATATTTTCTGGTAATGGTTTTCCAGTCTCTATAGATTCAACTATAGCTTCTTCTATTTTTTCTTCTACAGTTTCTTGTTCTTTTAAATCTTCTACTGTTATTTCCTCAATGACCGGAGTGTCTTCTTGAGTAGCATTATCTACTTTTGTTTCTTCAGTATTATTTTCTGCTACCACGTCACCTTGATCTACCTCTTGGTTAGGTGGAGGTTTACTTAAATCTACTTTTAAAACGCTATCATCTCCATCGCTTTCGAATTTAGATTTAAATTGTCCTTTTTCGTCTCGCGGTTGGTCCGCTTTATTTTCTACAACCTCTTCAATTGGTTGTTCTGTTGTTTCTTCAACAACTTCTTTGTTTTCTTCTGTCATAATAAAATTTTATAAAATATTAAATATTAAGAGAACCACTCATGTTAGCACCTCCTGTAACTATATCATTACCTGAAGATTCGAATTTTTTAGTGGGTTCACCCTGTTTTCTTTGTTGTATCATTTGTTTTTGGTGACCAGCTTGCCTATCAACTCTCTGGTCTTTTCTGTTTTCACTCATCGCGTTGTCCTGAGATTTAACCGACATTTCCATTTCTTTCATTCTAGAGTTTAACTCAAACTCAAACTGCATTAGTTCTTTTTTAGCTACAATTTCATCTTGCAAGTATTGAGTTTTTAATTGACTTCTTGTTTGTTCTAATTGAATTTCAGACTGTGTTTTTGCTTGATTTTTTTGAACCTCCATTTGAGCCGAGGCTTGTTGCTGCTGAGTATTAGCTTGAGCTTGAGCTTGGATGTTTTGCTGCTGCATAGCCTGATCTCTTTCCATTTTCTTTTTTCTTTTAACCTTAAGCAACTGGTTGGCTAGTTTTACGTTTCTAACATTTCTTAAGTCTATAACATCATCTAGGTCTAACGTTTGTTGTTGTAGAGCCATCTGTATGTTATTTTCTAACAATTGTTTTTCTTCATCATCTGGCATTAGTTCTATAAATATACCAAAATCATATAAGTGTAAGTTTTTTATCTCTTCTAGCACTGCCACGTTGTGAGCACCTATAGCATTAACAAAAGCGTCTCTTGTTGGAGAGTATTCTACAATATCTGATATACGTAAAGATAAACACTCCGCTCCTCTAGCTGTTAAGTATAGCATTGATTGAAGCACATGTCTTGTCGCCGTGTTAGAATTAGCCGCTGCTAGCTTTTGAATACCAACTAAAGCGTTTTTATCTGGAGTACTAGCATCTCTAGCTTCGTTAAGCCCAGTTGTATCTCTTATCATCTGCATATAATAGTTATACGTGGTGATAAGACTTTGTATTTTGTTTCCTCCAGAGCCATTTTGTATTTGTTGAATTGGAATTTTCCCAGGATTCATGTCTCCTTCAGATGTGAAGCTTCTACCAATAACAGAACCAGTTTGGAAAAACATGTTTAAAGCTTCTTGCGGACTGTAGTTTGTTCCGTTGCCAAGATCTATTTCAGCTAAACCATCAGCATCTAAATAAACACCATCTGGTACCATACGTGCCATTACTTGTTGCAACTTTAAATGAGTTAATTGAATCATATCAGCAAAGCCTGTTATTCTACCGACTAGTGATTCTATTCTACCTTCGTAGATTCTAGGCGCAACAATTTGGTAGTTCATTTTAACTGTACCAAAATCAGAGTCTGATCTCATCATGTTGTCAGCCATTCCCCATTTTAAAAGTTTATTACAACCTGGAAGATAAACGCCCTCATATAAACACTCAACAACTCTTTCTAATTTGCTAAAATCTCCTTCCATGTTCTCTATTGGTGGATTAAACGTATCATCTTTTTCAATAACCTTCTCACCTCCAGTAGCTAACTTTTTTAGTTTATAAACATCATTCATGTGAGTTTTATAATTAAAATACAAAACTTGAACTTTGTTTTTATCACTAGTTACTTTTCTAGAATTATATCCATCAAATGGAGTTCCAGATTTTTTAACTATTTCTTCTATTTCAGATTCTGTTAAGTGTTCAAACTCAGCAGCTAATTCGTTTATAGGTATTTCTTTAATCTCTCCAACATAATATATATCATCAAAGTATGGCGATTCAGTATGTGAATAAACCAAATTAGCTGGATCTACATATTCTAATTTTGCACCATCATGCCAGTCAAATGTGGTTTTTGTAGATGCTATACCTATTGTTGTTAAATCATACAGACATCTTCTTCTTACTAAATCGTAGTCGCTGTTTTGCATTAACACGTTTATAGCTTGTTCTTCTGCTATTTCTACAGATTGCTTGTAGTTGAGCTGCATGTGCAATTTTAATTCCTCTTCTGAGTCAGGTAGCGTTTCTTTATCATTTTCATATAAATCAATATCAAAACTAGATTTAGCAGCATCGTTAAACTCTCTTGTCCTCATATCTCTAAGCACGGATTCCATATACTCAGTTCTCTTGCTTACACCAGCTGGGTCTTGTGAAAAAGCGTTTATTTCGTAACTTCTTTGTGACATGCCATTAACAACGATATCAACAAACTTTGGCACTATTGGAACAGGTTTCCAATCTAAGTTTAAATAAGATAGATCACCATTTATTGATAATTCATTTTTGTATTTTTGTATAGGCTGTTCTCCCCTGGCATATAATCTAAGTTTGTGAAAGCTATTAAGATTGTTATTAAATCTACTTGTAGTATCCGTAAACCATTCTTGCTTTATTGCTTTAGCAACTTTTAAACCATACTCGTCACTTAGCTTTTCTAAATCACTAACTGCTTGAGAGGGAAAATTAACGTGAGAGTCTCTCATATTTTATTTTTTATTATTGTTGATTCAAATCCTTTGTTATTGTATTTATTTATTGTGAGGTTAACTGGTGTTTTTTGTATTTCTGGGTTTGGTCTATACAAGTGTCTGTTACAGGCCATTACTGCTAAGCCAGAACTTATTGAAGCATCATGCTTTGTTCTTTTGTTTATATCAAACTTTGACCAATCGTTTAACGTCTCGTTAAAATACATTGCGCCATAAGTGCCATCTCGAAGTAAGCCAACGTGGTCATTGATATACATTTCAATTGCGGCAGCGTGAGATTGTTTTATATCTTCGCTTGAGTTTGGTATTCCACCTACTTCTTTTTCTGCAACTGATAGTTTATTCCAAATTTTATCTGGCCTGTTCATACTAAACGCTCTGTATCCTCTTCTTCTTAAATAGTATAATAGTCTTGGTTTATTATTCTCTGCTAATAGTGGCATGCCGTAAAAAACTAGTGCCATTAAAACATCTTCAAAAAATATGTCCGCAGTTTGAGGCCTAGCTATGTATTCTAAAAAGAAAGTATTAGCTGGAGCATCTTCCATAGAGAATTTAGTTAAACCATGTAAAGCTCCTTTTGATCCAGTACCATCAACTGTTCCTGATATATCGTACGAGTCACATCCAAATGCTCCCATGTGTTCGTTTCCTGGATATTTTACGCCATTTTTTAATATAACGTTATTTTGTAATTTTAAACCAGGAACCCAGCTTACGCTAAATCTACCGTTTGGGTCTGGGTTAAACGCTACTTGAGTATCCTTAACTCCATTTGTCCATTGAAAGTTACCTATTGTTAATACAGATGAGTTTCTATTTCCCTCGTTGTAATCTATTTGCTCATATATTTTTACTAGGTTAAATAAGCTATTACCGGTCTCATCTCTAAAAGCGTGTTCTTCTGTTCTAGGAAACTGGCGGTAAAATTCATTTAAAGCGTCTTGGTCATCTTTTAAGCCATCCGCTTCATTATTCCAATGATCTATAACTCCGTAATCTATCTCTACTCCTTGTGGATCAAATGCTTCTTGTTTAGGAGTATTAAACACGGGTTGTCCATATTCGTCAATAAATCCTTCGTAGTTCCACTCCATAGGGATAAACAAAGAATATAATCCTGACTTAGTCTGTCCATTGCGGTTTCTTTTTTTAACATCTGAGTTGTTATATAAGTTTTTAAAATTATCACCTCCTTTGTCTAACGCATTGGAAGTAGATCCCATCATGCACTTACCTATAATTCTACTACCTAGCCTTAAACAAGTTTTCGTAACTCTCCAATTATTTTTTATATTATCAGGTCTCTCCCACTTGCCAGACTCATCATGTACTAATAGAGAAAGCTTTTCACCATCATAACTATTATCACCTGTATTTTTCCAATCTATAGTAGTATCCAGTCCTTCCATATCATCTTGCTCCTCACGTTCTCTCATCTTCTTACGTGTAAACTTTTT
>Ga0181420_1000171_pt1 | contig 25200 bp, 30 predicted proteins | sample 43SPOviralmetaG_FD_130145 | JGI IMG/M metagenome (GOLD analysis project Ga0181420, IMG submission 130145) | Marine viral communities from the oligotrophic San Pedro Time Series (SPOT) site, San Pedro Channel, CA, USA - 43 SPOT_SRF_2013-05-22 | ecosystem: Environmental > Aquatic > Marine > Strait... | reverse complement strand
TGCAAATTTTCTCTTTATAGACAACTTTGCACTAAAAAAAGATACATTTTATCAATATAAAGTGTTAATAACTAGTATTTTACAAACTTTTAACAGTTTTTGTTCAGATTTACCTTAATTACTAGAGTTTTTTACTAAAAAGATATTAATAAAAGGTTGGTATTTGAATTCCGTAAACCAATTTATATATACTCTTTGGACACACAAACGCACACACACAGAATACAAGTTCAATTTTATAAATACTATGTTTGTAGAATAAACATTTATTTTAGAAGTTGTAACATACTTTGCGATATGAGCAATAATGTTTACTATAGGATGTGGCGATTATAAGTATATTAGAAGAATAACATATACTCTTATAAGAGGCACGAAGATAGGTATTTAAAATTATAGTTTTGCATAGTTTTCTTACAATTTACAATAATGTTAAATAACAGAAGTTCAATTTTATATAATAATTAGGAGAGTGGTTTAAATAATTTTTGTATCTTGCGAAAAATTAACTAAAACTATAAAAGATGATAAAAGAAATATTAGAAGAAAATGATTGTTTAATTGCTGATGGCTTTGATGATGCTATAATTGGAACTTGCCAAAGAGATGGAGAGGTGATAGTTGTTTACGATATTGATAAGTGTATAGATTCGTTATTGAGAGATGGTATGGACTATCAAGAAGCAAAAGATTTTTTTTACTACAATACAATAAATTGTTATGTTGGAGAAAAAACCCCAATATTTATAGATACATATAATAATGAAAGAAGAAAATAAGAAGTTAGGTAGTGAGGCAAGGAAGAAAAGACCTCAACTTGGTAAGATAGATGAGAACTATAATAAAACTCCAAAGGCACTACAACCTAAAAATAATGAGGCAAGACAAGTGGCTAAGATGACTCGTAAATCACTTGCTTATGCATTAGAAGGACAGCCTGTAAAGATTAAGATGGCATTAGATATATTATTTGATGAAGACCCTAGAGCATATATAGATGCAATAGCAAAACTAATGAACTATGCTATGCCTAAACTATCATCTACAGAGATTAAGAAGGATACTGACACTAAGATTGAGATTAACTTAACTGAAGGAGCAACACTTGATGATATTAAAAATCAAATTAGAGGACTTGAAGATGCAGAAGATATTGATTATACTGAATTAGATGACTGATAAAAAATTATTAAAGTTCGCACTTGAAAAGAAACTATCTGAGATGAGTTTCTATGAGTTCTTTAAGGCTGCTTGGGTAGTAGTAGAACCAGCCGTACCCCTATCAACTAATTGGCATCATAAATATATATGCGATACTCTACAAGAAGAATGTGAGAGAATCATAGCACAAAAGCCAAAAACTAAAGATATAATTATTAATGTACCATTCCGTTCAACAAAATCATTAATAGTTACTGTTATGTTTCCAGTATGGGCTTGGATAAAATCACCTAAACTAAGATTCATTACTTCTTCTTACTCTGCTGCACTATCTATTGAACTTGCAACTAAATCAAGAGATATAATATTTAGTGATTGGTTTAAGAGAAGATGGGGTGATGTATTCCATATTAAGAAAGACCAAAACTTAAAAGAGAGATACGAGAATAATCATATTGGAATGAGAAGGGCAACATCTGTTGGTGGTACTGTAACAGGTCAGGGTGGAGATTTCCTAATTGTGGATGACCCTCTATCACCTCAAATGGCAAACTCAGCAACCGAAAGAGAGAACGCTAATGAATGGTATAGGACAACATTCTACTCAAGACTTAATCAAGCAGATATAGGAGTGAGGATTATAATTATGCAAAGAGTGCATGAAGAAGATTTAAGTGGATTCTTGTTAGATAGGGAAACAAGAACAAAATATAAACATATTTGCATACCTGCAACAAATGAAGATGGTAATATCAAACCAAAATCACTAGGAAAGTTCTATAATCAAGAAAATGGCTTGTTTTGGGAAGATAGATTTAGTAAAGAGGTATTAGATGACTATAAGAGTGCATTAGGTACTTATGGTTATGCAGGGCAACTACAACAAACACCAACACCACTAGATAGTGGTATGATTCATAAAGATTGGTTTAAGATTGATAGATATAGAAAAGATGAGGCTACAGTAAACTTTGTTATTGACCCTGCATATACTGCGAATCAAAAGAATGACCCATCAGCACTACTAGCATATACCTATCAAGATAACAAATGGCAGATAGTAGATTGTATTAATGTGCATAAAGAATTTCCTGAATTAGTTAAATTCATTCCTCAATGGGTAAAAAAGAATGGATATACTCCAAAAAGCCGAATATTTGTAGAGCCTAAAGCATCAGGTAAATCTATTGTGCAAACATTAGTTAGAGAAACAGGACTTAACATAAAAGAAGATAAACCACCAACTAAAGACAAAGTAGCGAGAGTTAGTGATATTAGTGCATCACTTGAGAGTGGTAGAGTTAGTTTACTTAATGGAGATTGGAATACAGAGTTTCTTGACCAACTTACTAGGTTTCCTGCAGCAAAACATGATGATATGGTAGATTGTTTAGTTATGGCTGTAAATAAGGAAATATGGGGTGGTGGAGGTAAGGTAGTTTACTTTAATTAAAGTTTTTTTTGAGTTTGTTTAAAAATTGTGAAAATATTTCATACTAAATTTACTATTTTTGCGTAGTTTTGAGTAATTCTAAAAAAATTATCAGAAAATTATGAAAAATATAGAAATATCATACATAAACGACAATCATAAAAAGATTGTTGAGCAGCATCTAAGAAAAATTAAGAAAGCAATGTATTTTGCAACTGAAGATGTTGGAGAAGGGAAGTATCAAGACTTTTTAGATATAATGAACTCAGTTTACCTATATTCAAACAATTTTCATGATACTATGGTAGAAAAGAAAGGTGATGGTGCTTTATTGGAAGAATTTATTTTTTTAATACCAAATATGGTGTTTTATACTGCTATTGGGTATTTAACTGCATTAAAAGATGAAGATAATGATTATCTAATGAGAAGTAGTTTAGAAGAAATTGGTTCTATTTGCGAAAACGCAACAAGTGAACTTGCAGATATTCTTATAGATGAAAAAGAAAGTAAAAAAATAATGCAAGATATTTTAGATTTAGATTTAACAAAAAATTAATAGATATGGTTGAAATTAAAATTCAAGAAAAAAGTTATGACATTCCAACTGAGTGGAAGGATATAACACTTAGATATTGGTGTGGATTATACTCAATAATCAATCAGTACAACAAAAGAGATGATGAGGGTAATGTTATTGAAGCAGAACACTCAGAAGTTGAGTTATTAAAGATGAATAGAGATATTTTCATATATCTTACAGGTGTTAGTCATAATGAGATGAATATGCTAGATGTTGATAGTGTAAATAATGCAGTAGCAATATTCTCACAAACATTAGAAGAATATAAGCCAAAAGGAATAGATAAATTTGAATTTGAAGGTGAGGAGTATCTATTTCCAAAAGAATTTCTAAGAAGAAACACATTTGGAGATTATATTGAATCAACTCACTTAGAGAGTACAATAGAAATAATGAAACATGGGAGGTTTGATGTATTACCAGAGCAAATGGCAATACTTTGCAGAAGGGCTGATGAGGAATATGATGATGATGCAATACCTGCCAAAACTGAAAAGTTTAAAGAATTGACAATGGATTTCGTATGGGAATTCAGTTTTTTTTTGACAATGCAAAGCGTAAAATTAACAAGGACTTTCCAAATGTTTTTGGGGAAAACAGAGGAAGAAGTGGAGGAGGCAAAAATAGAGTTTCTACAGTTGGACTCTACAACAAGTTCATAAAACCTTATGGTTGGCTTAATAGTTTATATATGGTTGCAGAAAAGGGGATATTTAGAGTGAATGGTGAAAACGACATAGATAGTGTGAAGAAAACAGATTTATACAAGGTTTTAACTTATTTAAGTTGGAATACTGCTAAAAATGACTATGAAATTGCTGTTCAAGAGAAAATACATAATAAAAATAATATAACATTGTAATAATGGCAATAACAAGATTAACAGACATAATAACAGTATTTGACAGCAAATGGACTTATGGTGATGTGAAATTTGGTTACGAAAGTGAAGTAAACCAAGACCATGACACTCAGTACCCATTAATGCTAGTTGAACCACCTGAATCAACTATACCTGTAGTATATAATGGTAGAGAGGAATATACATTTGAAATAAACTTCTATAATTTATACTCTCAAGATGCTCAATCAGTAGTTACACTTCAAAAGAGATGGGATAATTTACAAGATTTGGCTAATGAGTGGCTAGATATGGTGCTTAAAAATTATCAAGATGTAAATGTAGAAGCATACTTAGAAGATGAGAGTATTGCTATAGAGAGAGTTAAAGAAGTAGCAAACGATAGATTGGTGCAAATAAAATTAACATTCACTATGAGTGCGTTTACTAAATGCTTCAGACCTGTATCTAACTACCCATCAGATTATTCTGATTTAACAGAATGGTTAAAATCAGATAGTGCTGCTACATTTGATATAGCATCTAAAAGAGTGAGTGCTTGGGCTGACCAATCAGGTTCTCAATGGGGTAGTAATATGACTCAAGCAACAACAGCAAATCAACCATTAAGAGAAGGGTATGGTGGGGCTAATGGTAAAGCATATTTTAATTTTGATGGCACAAATGACAGTTTTATTTCAGACAACAATTTTGTAACAAGTACAAATAATAAGAATTTTACAATATTTGAGGTTAGTCAGATAAATAAAGTTGATAACGCTGTTTTTGGGTATCATGATTTAACTAATGATAGAATAATTGAGATGGGTACAAATTCATCAGGTTATTATAATTTTTATATGAAAAATGGCTCTCAAGAATTATCTAAAGTTCTACCAAATACACTTTCTGACTTAGGTAAGCCTCATATTAGTGTTCTGAGGTATCAAAATGTACAAATAATATACGACTACCTAAGTGCAGATTGGCAATATCCCTCCAACACAGTGTACAATATAAACTTTTTCACACCTACAACACAATGGAATACAAAAAAGTTCAAAATTGGATGTTCCTTGACTTCTAATGGACTTACTCCTCCTTCATTAATTGAAACCAGACATTTAGATGGTAAAGTACAAGAAATTATTATGTACAATAGAACATTATCAAATGATGAAAAAGATGCAGTAGTAGGTTACTTAAATTATAAATATAAAATATATTAAGATATGGCAGGGATAAACGGAACAGTAAGTTGGCAAATACAACCATTAGATTGGTTTAATTCAAACCTAGCAGGTTCTTTTTGGGATTATAGAAGTAATTATCTTAAAAGTGTAAATGACCCATTAAGGTATCAAGTTCTTTGGACATCTGCAGGAGTTACTGAAGGAACAGAACCTTCTTCTGGTAATTTTTCAAGTAACAGTGGTGATGTAGTAAATGTTATTTTTAAGGTTGAAACAACTGTTGGTGATGGGTATTGGCAAGAGTTAGGTAGTATTAAAAAGTCAAGAGATATAGCAAATAAGAAATATGATGATGGAAGTCAGCCTTTAGGTCATAGATTTACAGTAGATATTAGTCAATTAGTTTCAAATGAACTTTCTTATAGTTTATGTCCAATAAATAAAGGAACTTGGCAAAGTAATTATTATGGAGGTATGAATGGTGGATTAACTATGCAAGATAATGTTCTTGGTGCATCTGGTGGCGCAATGGGTACTCCAGTAAGCAGGTATAATGTTTCTAGGAATGGAACTTACAGACTTTTAAAAGTATCAGTAAACTATGAAATAATAAATGGTGATGGTGAGATTGTCAGTGCAACAGGTGGTGGTACATCAAACACTATTACTGTTATAAACTCAGTTAATCAGTTTGAGAAAGATAGTTTGTTTTATAACTCAAGTTATAACATGAGTACTAGTTCAAGTAATAAATATAAATTCCTAAGTAGATGTCCAAACTCTACAGATTCATCACCACTAACTTATCATTTTCAAAAACCAATCAGAATAGATGAACAGGCAGAATATTTACAGTTTTATATCAGAAATATTCGTTCTACAAGTATAATAACAGGAGATGACACAGTTGGTACTGTTGGGTTATATGTTGAAACATTCTTAGCAGATGGTACTGCTGAAAATCAATTTTATCTAAGAGATTTTGAAGATAATATTATAACTGACAATAGTAATAATGGTTATGTAACACCAGAGGAATATCAAAACGCAATGTTTGTTCAGAATGTTTCGCCATATTATATAAATAACACTACAAATCTTATTGGTCTTAGTAAAAAATCACCTACTAATAGTCCATCAAACTACCCTTATTGGAATACATATACAGGTAATAAAATAACATCAAATACTGCTTATTACAGAGTTAGTATGTCAAGATTTGCTATGTGGAGTCCGTACACCGAAAGAAGAACATCAAAATACAGATATTATACTATAGATAGAGAAGATGAAAAAAATGCTTATGGATTTGTTAGATTTCATTGGTTAAACTCTGTTGGTGGTATTGATAGTTATACTGCAAAAAGAGATGTAGTTGAAGGATTAACAATAAGTAGAGATGTAATTGAAAGAAAAAGTGGTGATAGAACTTGGTATCAGGGTCAAAAAAATAATAATGATACAATATTTGACACTTCACTTTACCATTCAGACACAATGAGGGGTGGTGATATATACAAAGGAGGTAGAGAGGTTTCTAATGTAAATGCAGAAAGAGTACAAAGTGTTTATACAGAGCCTTTAAATAAAAGTGTATCAAAATGGTTAGAAGAAATGATGTTATCACCTAATGTTTGGATAGAGATGGACACAGAGGCTACAGAGATGGGTAATACAAGAAATCCATACTTACGACCATCAGATAAAGAATACATACCTGTAATCATTACAAATAGTGATGTTGAAACTGTTAATCAAGAAGCAGGTTTAGTTAAATTTAATATTGAATATACTTTAGCACATAAAGTAATAACACAAAGAAACTAATATATGTCGGTAAAAGTTGAGATACTAGATTATAAATATACTGATGCTACCAATACTGTTATTGATTGGGAAAAGAGTGTTGTGGGTGAGTTGGATGTAACTGACCATTCTGAATTCCCTCTAGCAATGACATTCCAAATATCAGATATAAAAGAATTAACTTCAACAAGTGGTGATTATAGTAAAACATTTAAAATACCTGCTACAAAGAATAATAATAAGTTATTAAAAAACACTTATACTCCAAATATAGATACTGATGTAAATCTTACTGAGAATAAAAAATGTAGAATACTTGTTAATAATCTTTTTTCTATAAAAGGATTAATTAAAGTTACAGGAGTTGGTGGTTATGGAGAAACACCATCTTATTATGATTGTGTATTTTTTGGGAGTAATCTAAGTTGGGCTGATGATATATCTAATAAATATATGAATGAGTTAAATTGGGGTGTTAATGGTCAGAACTTAGAGTATAATAAAACTAAAATTATGACTACTTGGCAAGATGAAAATTGTGATTCATCTACATCTCCAATAGTATATCCAATAGTGTCTTATGGAGATTACAATCCTGATGGAGAGCCGAAAACAATACAACTTTTAGATACTTTTGCAGATGCTTTGCCAACTACTGCAACTAAAATTGGTTATTATGGGTTTGATAATTCAGGCAATAGTTATGGAACACCTCTACCATCTGCAGATTGGCGACCTGCAGTTTTTGTTAAAGATACATTAGAAAAGATATTTAGTCAAGTTGGTTATAGTATAAATTCAACTTTTATGGAAACAGATATGTTTAAGAAGTTGGTATGGTTATTACCTAATTTTAAATATAATAATGCTGAAGAACAATATGATGAGTATTCTGTAGAAAGTAACTTTAAAAATGGAGAAAGTTTAAGTGCAACTGATTATAGAGAAGGTGGAGTAATATCAACAGTTACTGATAGTGGTATATTTGACACATATTTTGGTGGTGTTACTTTTAATGAAGGTGATGATAATTATATTGGCGAACCAACTGTTCAAGGTTCAACAGGAACGAAACTTATTCCATTAAGCACTTTAAACTTAAATGTAACTTTAGGAACAAGTTATGTAGATATGAGTAACGATTACATAACAATAGGAGAGTATGGTTATTATGATATAAAATTAAATGGGATAGAATCAAGATTATCTAATATGATAAAAGGAGGCTCTAGCCAAAGGGGTGCTTCAAAAGTCAAATTATGTATAAATATTGATGTATTAACTGTTGGTCAGTCTATTACAACAGGATGGAAAACAATAGAAAGGACTGAGATAGAACAAACGCCATTTAAAGTTCTATTCCCTAATTCTAGCAAAACCAATGAAGATAATAGTGTTATTACTAATTATGAATTAATGCCTAGTGTTGATAATAATTTTTGGTTTAATAAGGGGGATAAAATAAGATTTACAGCAGGTTTTAAATTTGAAACCATGATTTCTGACTCAGGCGTAAACTCTCAAATCTTTAATATTAGTACTTTTATTCGTTCTTCAAGTTCTAGTAATCTTGATATTACTCTTAACTCTCAAGTAGTTGATTATGGTCAAACTTATGATTTAGATAAAGTAATTAATAAAGATTACAAACAGATTGATTTTGTTAAAGGTATTGCACACGCATTTAATCTTAAAATGACTACTGATGAAACTACTAAGACTGTAAATATAGAACCATTTAATACTTTTTATAAGGATTATGCTGATGCAATAGATTGGACTTATAAATTAGATAGAAGTAAACAAATACAGGATAAGTGGATTCAAAGCGACTTAAAAAGAGATGTTGTTTTTAAATATAAACCAGATAGCAAAGACAAGAAAGTTGAACAGAGAGGTGAGGTGTTGTTTAATGGAATAAAAGATGAATATCCATATCAAGAAACACTACCTGCAACTTTTGAGAAGGGTGAAAGTAAATATGAAAACCCATTCTTTGCAGGAACACATAATACTAAAGACCAAGATACTACAGGTGGACAAATAGACACAGCATTTTCTGCTTGTTTATGGGAAGGAACGCCAGGTGCAAATGATACTTATAGACCAGATAAAGGCTATGAATTTTTACCAAGATTATTATATTGGAATAAATACTCACCACCTTCTGTAGCAGTAGGTTTTGATATTAAACTAGCAAAGGTTCAAACTTGGGCTAATACATTTGGGTTTATATTGGCAGATGCAGCCAACACTTCTGTAACATCAAACAAATACCCTCAAGCAACATCAATCAATACAGATGATAGTTCAAGTCCAATACTATCTTATGGTAATGTTAATGTAAGAGATTATGATGATGCAACAGGAGTATATACATCTTATGCAGCAGGTAAGGGTTTATTTGAAACATATTATAAGAATATGTTTGAGATGTTTAAGGCAAAACCAAGATTAAGAACTGTTTATATTGACTTAAAAACAACAGACATTATTAATTTGGATTTTAGAAAATTAGTATATATAGATGGTGTTTATTGGAGAATAAATAAAGTAGTTGACTATCAACCAAATAAAAACCAACCCACAAAAGTAGAGTTAATTGAATGGTTACAGTTGGGTACATTTGCAGCAGTAGCACCATCTTTTGGTGGTAACGAGAACACAGGAGGTCTTGGTAATACAGGCTCTGCTGAAACTGACAATCAAAATATAGGTTTATAAAATATGACAGACAGAAAAGAAATATCAAGTAGAGGAATAGCACAGCAAAGTGGATTAGATGTGTTTTCTAGTATAACAACTCATAATGGGGAGTATTTGAATTTTGGTGATGCTTCTGCTTACATAACTCAACTTGCTTCAGACACAGATTACGCTACAACAGCAGCAGACCCACATACTGATGCTTTAATAAATAGTCCTGCAAATGACATTGGAAGGTGGTATAGGTATCACACAAGTGGCGCACCATACACATCAGTATCAGCACCTACAAGTGCTGCTGGTTTTTTTATATTTTCTGGACAGAAAACAGGTGGATTGCAATCATATAGTGGTATATATCAGAAACTATCTTTAATTTCAGGTAATGAATATCAAGTAGAAATTAAAACTGCTATTAGTGCAAGTTCAGGTAGTATTTATGTAGATACATATAGACCTAATACTGGTGCTTATACACAAATAAGTACCAATAGAATAGATTATCCTGTTAGCAATACTTCTACCAATATTATCACCTCAACATTTACTGCTCAAACTGCTAATGATATTATTCAGATATATTTCACAACAAATGAAACATCTTCAGTTAATGTAGCAATAACAAGTATATCAATAAAAGAAAAGCAAGAATACTTAGTGCCTGTTTATGCTACTGATAAGTTTGGTAATGACCATAAGGTATTAAGAAGAAACTCAGGTAATATACTTTCTGATGATTAAATTTAAAAAGACATTAAAGAAGTTAAAGGGTGTTGGTCAAATGCTAAAGGTAGGTTTGCAGAAAGAACTTATTGCACAAAAGCATAATGCTACAGGTAGATTGAGTAAAGGGTTGAGGTATGAAGTTAAAGGTACTACTTTAAATGTAATGTCATCTGTTAGTTATTGGAAGGCAGTTAATAACCCTAAGTTTGCTAAAACTCCTAATTATAATGCAATAGCATCTTGGGTTAGAGCAAAGAAAGGTATAGAATCAACTCCTGCAGCAATAACAAGAATATACGCTAAGATGTTAAGACAAGGCTATGGTAAACCTTATGTATATTGGACAGAGGGGAATAGTTTAAGAAGAACAAACTTTGCAGGATATGTAGCAAATAAGTTTAAGAGTAAAGTAGCAGGTAGATTAGCACCATCTATAGGTAAAGATGTAGCAAGTATGATTAGAGAGAAAATTAAAAATAATACAAAAGCAAAAGTTCGTTAATATATAATAATATGGCAACAAATACAGAGAAAATAGTAGTTCAGGTAGTAGTAAAAGGTCAGAAAGGATTAGATAAGGTAGGTAAGTCAGCAGATAAAGGTACTAAGAGTTTTGGTAAGATGGCTGTAGGTGTTGCTGCTGCTGCTGCTGCTTTTGCAACTATTAATAAGGTTATAGGTAGTGCAATAAGAACATTTAGAGATTATGAATTTCAAATGGCTAAAGTTAAGGCAATTACAGGTGCTTCTAATAAAGACTTTATTAAATTAAGTCAAACAGCACAAGATTTAGGTCGTTCCACATTCTTTACGGCACAACAAGTTGCAGAATTACAAACTAATTTTGGTAAGTTAGGATTTTCTACAAAAGAAATATTAAAAGCACAAAAAGCAACTTTAGATTTAGCAACAGCAACAGATAGTGATTTGGCTAGAGCAGCGATTGTAGCAGGTGCAGCAGTTAGAGGTTTTGGATTAGATGCTTCAGAAACACAAAGAGTTGCAGATGTCATGGGTGTAGCGTTTACAAGTTCGGCATTAGATATAGAAAAGTTTCAAACTTCTATGACTAAGGTTGCACCTATTGCTGCAGGTGCTAATATATCATTAGAAGCAACTACAGCAGTTATGGGTACACTTACGGATGCAGGTATTGAGGCATCTATTGCAGGTACATCTTTAAGAAACATATTCTTAAAAATGCAAGACCCAGCATCAGATTTGTCTAAACATTTAGGATTTACTGTAACAAGTTCTGATGACTTACAAAGAGCATTAGACCAATTAAATGCCGAAGGATTGTCAAATGCTGAAATGATGAAGTTGGTTGATTTAAGACAAGTTGCTGCTTTTCAAACCATGATTAATGGTAGTCAAAGTGTATCTGATTTAACTTTTGAACTAGAGCAAAGTAATGGTGCTTCAGAGGAAATGGCTCGTATTGTTGGCGATAATTTAGAGGGTTCGTTTAAAAGACTTACTTCTGCTTGGCAAGGATTGCAAATTGTAGTTGCAGAATCTGTATTCGGTAAAGGATTTCAAAATTTTATTGATGGAACATCTAAATTATTCAATAACTTTACTAAATTCATAGAAGAACCTATAGAGGAAACTTTAAATAGGGATAGAATTGCAATGAACGCTTTAGCAATTCAAACAATGAATTTAGCAGAAGGGACAGATGAAAGAAGATTAGCAATAATAGAATTACAAAAAAAATATCCAGAGTATTTTAAAAATTTAGATAGCGAAAAAACAAAAAATGAGGATTTAAAAACTGCTTTAAGTTTAGCAAACGAACAGTATATACAAAGAATAGTATTAAGGAAACAAGAGGCTGAAATGGAGGCTGTTGCAGAAGAAGCAGCAGATGCTTTTAATAAATCAAGAGAAGAATCATCAACTGCAACACAGGCTGCAATAAAACTTAATGAAGATTATAATTTAGGTTTAGATTTAACATCAATGACTTTAGAAGAACAAAGAAAGGCAGTAACAGCCTTAATAGTTGCTCAAAGTGATTATACTGATGATGCTGACCCATTATTATTAACTTTAAATACGTCTGCTAAGAGGGCTGAAATTGCTACTAAAAAATATGATGATTTAACAAAATCCACAGGAGATTTAGGAGAAGAATATAAAAAATTAAAAGATGAATTTGGATTGCCTGATGAAATAACTACCCCCAAACCTCCGACTGGTGGTGGGGATATTGGTGGTGGTGGTGGTTCAGTAGTTATTAATGAAATGAAGGATAGAAACCAAGCATTGCTAAACCTCCAATTAGAATATGCAGAATCATTAACTCTTGCAGAGGGTAAATCTTTAGAAGAAAGAGAGGTATATTTAAAAGGATTAGAAACTTTTTACAATGAAGATAAATTACAAGTACAGTTAGATTTTATAAATGCAAAATTACAAAACACTTTAACATCTGAAGAAGAAAAAGTAGCACTTAGACAACAATACGCACAATTAGAACTTACTGAAGAGCAAAGAATACAGGGTATTAAACTTCAAAACATGAGGGATGAGAGAGATGCTTTTGTTGGGCTTCAAGAAGCCAAAGCAGCAGCAGTAAGAGGTTATTTAAATATTGCAGCAGGATTTGTAGAGGAAGGGAGTGATTTAGCGAAGGCTATCTTCTTAATTCAACAAGCAATGGCAGTAAAAGATGTTATAGTTACAAACCTTAGAACAAATGCTCAAATTACTGCAGAAGGTCTTGCTCTATCTATACCAACATTTGGTTCTTCTATTGCAACTGCTGCAGCATTAGTATCTGCAAATAATATAACTTCATCATTGTCAATAGCAGGAATTTTAGCACAAACTGTTGCAGGAATAAGTAAAAAAGCAAGAGGTGGTATGATTGAGGAGTTTGCTAATGGTGGTATGGTACATGGTAAATCACACGCACAAGGTGGTGAGAAGTTTGCAGTAGGTGGTAGAGTTGTTGAATTAGAAGGTGGTGAGGCTGTTATAAATAAAAGAAGTACAGCAATGTTTAGTAAACAATTATCAGCAATGAACGCTGCAGGGGGTGGTGTTAAGTTTGCAGATGGTGGACTACTTAACCAACCTTCATTTAGCCAACAACAATTTAATGCGATAGGTCAGAATCAAATGGTAGGTGCTATGGGAAGTTCTGGTAAAGTAGTAGTAGTTGAAGCAGATATTACTGATAGTCAAAACTCAGTAAGTGTAATACAATCTGAGGCAACAATTTAATAATCAAAAAAAATAAACAAATGTTTGTTGATAAAAAGACTAAGTTAGAGAGATTAGATATATGTAAAAGTTGTAGTTTTTACCGAAACTTTATGTTACTAAAGAAACCAAAGATAACAAGAGGTGCTAGATGTGCTGAATGTAAGTGTTTCCTAGATGCAAAGACATCATTAACAAAAGAGTTTTTTGGTAAATGTCCTAAAAATAAATGGTAAAACTTTACAAATGAATTTTAAAGAAATCGCTGAAAATTACAGTAAGAAAAAAAGAAAGATGATGACAGATGCTGTTATCACTAACAGGAATTACAAGAAAAATTTCACTACCTATCACTCTGAATCGTTAAACTTAATGTTTGCAGAATGGCACTTATTACTACCTCAACATAAGCAAGACATTAAATGTACTTCTTGTAGAGCAGCAGTTTGTAAGTTTTGGGAAACTATTGTAGATGAGTGGATTGAAACTGAACAAACACCTAAAAAGAAAAATGCCTCAAAAAAAACAAAGACAAAATAAGGTAGATGTAGTTAAAGACTTCATTGATATTTGTGGAGTTGAATTAGAAAAGCGATTTGGTCAATCACCAACCTGCAAGGATATGATAAGACATCTTGTTGAGAAAGGTATAATAGAGCCAAAAAGAGTAAGAAACTATATGATTATTGCTGACTTTGATAGAATGTTAGTAGGAAACAAAGGCAGTAGAACCTACACTTGGATGGACTTATCTATTAAATATAAGATAAGTGAAAGTCAAGCACAGAACATAGTTTACAAGGAAAGAAAGAAAGCAATTCCATCTAATAATATAACATACTAAAAGTTTTGTAAGAAAATTAGGTAAAATTAATTTCTTTAAACTCTATTTTTGCACTTATGAACGAGAAATGGTATAACATTAAGAACAAGGCAGATAAAACTGCTGACATTTATATCTTTGATGAAATAGGAACTTATGGTGTAACTGCACAAGAGTTCATTACTGACATTAAAGGATTAAAAGATATGCCTATCAATTTACGCATTAACAGTTTAGGTGGAGATGTATTTGATGGTATGGCAATGTATAATGTAATCAAAAGGAGAGAGGCTAAGACTACAGTTTATATTGAGGGTATAGCAGCAAGTATTGCTACTATTATTGCTCTTGGTGCTGATGAGGTTGTAATGGCAGAAAACTCTTTATTTATGATACATAACGCTTGGGGTGGAACAATGGGTGAGTCAAAAGATATGAGAAAAACTGCAGATACTCTTGATAAAATCACAAGTGAACTTACAGACATTTATAGAAAAAAGACAGGATTATCTTATGATGCTCTTGCTCAGATGATGGATGAAGAGACTTGGCTAAATGCTAATGAGGCATTTGAGTTAGGTTTTATTGATACTATCTCTGATTCTATTAAAGTGGCTGCAAAGTATGATGTTTCTAAATTTAAGAACATCACACAAGAAGAAATACAGAATAAATTAAGTATTAATATAAATAACAAAAAAATGACTAACGAGTTAAAAGAATGGTTTAGTAATAAAGTTGAAGAAATCGTTGCTACTGTAAAAGGTGATGTAAAGGTTTCTGAAGATGTTGCTGAGCAAACTATGATAACTGTTAATCTAGGGGATAATGATGAAATCATGAATAAGATTTCTGAGTTTGAAACTGGTAACATTGAATTATCAAACAAAATTTCTTTGTTAGAGGAAGAATTAGTTGCCTCAAAAGGAACTAACGAAACTTTAACAGTAGAAGTTGAAGCGTTAAACGCTAAAATCAACAAAGCAGATGCTAAAGGTACAGAAATTGAAACTGAAAGCGACCCTGCAGTAGTTGAAAACAAGACAGAAGATGCTAATGCAGGTTTTTACAATGCAATGGCTTCTAGAATTAGAAACAAATTTAATAATTAAAAAAATAAATAAAAATGGCAAATGTAGCAAATAATAGTATTGCAGCAACTTATGGTGGTGCACAACTAAACGAAATATTTTACGAGCCAGTATTTAGAAGTGATGATATTATGCGTAACTATAGAGTTATTCCTAATGTTAAACATAAAATGAATGTTTACACTTCTGCTGCTCTAACTAAAATAGTACAACCTTATACAACTTGTTCTGCAACAAGTGGTTCAACTCAATTTAATATTGATGATAAAGTAATTACTGCAGGTAGATGTAGAGTTGCTTTAGAGCAATGTACTGATGAGTTCTTTGGAACTTATATTGAAGAAATGTACCGAAATGGTGCAGATGTAATGAATGTTGAGGGAACTCAATTATCTGATGCAATCGTAAACAGAGCAGTAACAGGTATCGCTTCTGATGTAGTAAGATTAGCATGGGGTGGTGATGGCGCAACTGCAAATTATACTGCTCTTGATGGGTGGATGAAATTAATGGGTGCAGATGCAACTGTATTAGCAGCAAGAACTGAAAAAAGTGCAGTAGCACCTACAACACCTACAGCAGGTGAATCACTTTCTTTATTAAGAGAGATGTATGACAATGCTCCAGCAGCATTACAACAAGTTCCTGCAAAAGATAAGAAAATATTTGTATCTCCTAAGACTTACAATTCTTACTTATCAAACTTAGAAGGTACTTCTGCAGATTTAGCAATTACTAACCAACAAGATGGTGTATTAACTGTTAAATTTAGAGGTGTTGAATTAGTAGCAATGTATGAGTGGGATACTATCTTAGCAGATACTGACCCAGCACTATTCTTAAGAGGAGGTGTTAATGGAACAGAAGGTGCTTGTTACTGTGCAGTTGAGAACTTAATCATTGGTTCTGATGTAACTGACCCAGAAGGTTCATTCAAAGTATTTTATGATGACTTAGAAGAAAAAATGTTCTTCAGAGGTTACTTCAAGTTAGGAGTACAATTCTTGTACCCTTCACTTGTTCAATGGGGAATCTTTTACTAAACAATAATGTAATAATAGAGGGGAGGTTAGTCCTCCTCTCTTAATTACTTTTAAATAACTAATAAAATAATAAAAAAATGGCAATAGATACAGGTTTAGGAGTGGTATGTGCTGACTTACAAGCAACAGGTGGTATTTCTCAAATTATACTTAGAGAATGGGCTACTGCAGATGTAGTTACTTATGGAGCAGGTACAGCACACACTATTACAAATATTCAATCAGGTGGTGATTCTGCTTGGTTTGTTTATGAATTTAAAAATGAAGTACCTGCAATGACTATTACTGCAACAAAAGAGAATGGTTCAACTTCTTTTGAGTGTGGTTTATCTTTTATGCTTCCTAATATTGATGCAACAAAATTTGAAGAATTAAAAAACTTTGAAAATGCTTGTATGATGGGGATGGTTTTAGATACAAATGGAAATTGGTGGGTTTTAGGTGCTAGTGCAAAGTATGCTAACGAGGATGTTCAGGCAAAAAGTCAGACTTTCTTGAGTTTAAGTGGATTTGAGGGTGGTACAGGTGCTGCTTATTCAGATGAGAATGGTATTACTATTAACTTAATGGCAAGACAGTTTGAGTTACCAAGAGAGTATGCTGGTACTGTAACTGTTGATACTTCAGCATTAACTGCAACAGCAGGAGCATAATAATTAAAGATATAGAAATAGGTTGGACTTTGTTCGTAAAAAGTTTAACAACATTTCCCTATTAATATCTTTTTTATAATATGTGTGATTGTAATGCAAAAAAAGTTGTAGATTTATCACACTTAAAAATATATACAATTATGGCAGAATATAAAGCAAAATCATCATCAGGTACTTGTTACAAGAATGGTTTTAAAATTAAATGGGCTACAGCAACTCAAGAGGAGTTAGCGTATGCTTATGAAGATTTAGGGATGACTACATTAGTAGAAAAATTATCAACTACAAAAACAAAAGATGAGCCAAAGAAAGCAACCAAAAAGAAAAAGTCAGGTAAAGAATCTTCAGACTCAAAAGAGTAATACTTTTGAATTTGGAGTTTTTAATTTAGCAATTCCTGAACATATTGAAGAACCTTTAGATTTAGCAAAAGTAAGAACTAAGTTTATCCCTTTTGGTACTAACAATCTATTCCCTCAGTATTTAGCAGAATTAAAGCGTAAATCTTCTACTCATAGAAGTGTATTAGCACAAAAGACTATCTTTACAAGTGGTGCTAAGTTTGTTACGAATAATGAAGATGTTAAAGAATACATTAAAGATGTAAATGCTGATGGAGAATCGTTAAGAGAGGTTTTTAAGAAATTAGCAGATGATTACTATTCATTTGGAAATGCCTATTTAGAGGGTGTATTATATGATGGTGGACTAAATCTATATCACATAGATGCAACTACTGTTAGAATGTCTAAAAACAAGAAAGAAGTATATGTACATCCTGATTGGGCTAAGTACAATAGTATGAAAGATAAATTATCTATCATTCCTATTTATCCTAAAGTGAGTGAAAATAGATTTGTTATTCAATTTAAAGATTACGAGCCTACATTCCAATTCTATGGTTTACCTGATTATATTGCTGCATTAGAGCATATTGCAGTTGATTATGAAATTGGTAAATGGAATCACACTAAATTCAAGAATGGATTTCAACCTTCAGCAATCGTTGAGATTAATGGAGATATGGGTGAGGAAGAAGCAAAGAAATTAGTAAGAGAGGCACAAAAGAAGTTTGTTGGAGATGGAAACAATGGTAAGATTATGTTCATTGTTAAAAATGGAGATACTTCAAGTGCTAATGTTCAAATTATCAAAGATGACCAAGAGGGTAGTTGGATAGACTTACAAAGAATAACTGACCAGAACATTGTAACTGCTCATAGATGGCAACCATCATTAAGTGGTTTAGTTAGTTCAGGTAAAATGAATAATACAGGTAGTGAGATTAGAATTGCTTATGATTTAGCAATGACTACTGTAATTAAAGATACTTCTGATTTATTGTTAAATGGTATTAGAGGGGTTTTATATAAAGAGTTAGGTTTCTTACCTGAAGAATTAGTGATTCATTATGAGCCACCAATTAGTTTTGCAACTCAGATTGACCCTAAACAAGTTCTTACTATTAACGAACAAAGAAGAATGTTAGATGAGGATTTACCAATGCTAGAGGAAGGTAATATGTTCTTAACTGATAGAGAACAAATTATCGTAACAAGAGATGATGATGGTGATGGTAAAGGTGATGATGAAGTAGGAGATATGCAAGTAACTGAAATTGAAAAAGAATAACTATGGCAAATGTAAACCAATATATACCTTTAGTAACAGCATCAGAAGTTATAAGTAATAGTTTTACTAACGCTAATACTGATACTGCTTTAATTTCTAGCAGCACATTACTTCTTGCTGAGTTAGCACATTTAAAAGAGGCAATCGGTAAAAAGTTTTATGAGGAATTAAAAACTCAACATAATAATGGTACTTTAACTACTGCTAATCAAACTTTAATGGATGATTTCTTAACAAGAACTTTGTGTTGGTTTGTTAGGTTTGAGGTAATAAATGAAGTTCAGAGTAATAGTAGTAGTGCAGGTATCGTACATAATCTTGATGAGTTTGCTACTATTATAGACCCTTCTGAGTTAAACGCTTATAAGCAGGACACTTACAGAAAGGCTGAGATATACTTAAAAGATATGCTAGATTATATGAATGATAGCGACCAAAATGGTGATTATCCAACTTATGAATCTAATAAACCTTGTAATGATGATGTCTATAAGAATCATGGTATAATAATGTATGATAGTATATATTCAAGACCTACTAGAAATTATGATAGTTGGAAGAATAACTGTCCTTGTGATGATTGTTAAAATAAATATATAAATGGCTGCAAACGAACATAAAAATTTAAGTAGTATAAATAGACATAATCCAAAAGGATTTGAAACTGCTATTAATGATACTGTTTTAAGTAAAAGTGGAGGAACATCAGCAACAGGAACTGATGGTAACTTAGAGTGGAAAGGGAAATCTTATATGGGTGTTACTAATTATAAGATGCAGGGTTTTGTTACAGGTGCTACAAATTACTTCTATGGAGAGGATATAGCAGACACTAAATCTCCTTTTGAAATGGCTGTTGATTATGGAACATCAACAGTATCTTCAGGAAATATAAGTCCTTCAAATTTCTTTAGAATAGGTCAGGCTTGTGTTATACCTGAAACTGCTAGTGTTACATCTATAAGTGGTTGGCTTACAAGTAATGGCTCTAATGCAGTTACGATTGCTATATGTAAAATTACACCTGTAGAGGATGTTACAACATCAGTAACTCCTATTGTGATTGATGAAATTTCAGTAGATGGTCTTAGTAACAATAATAAGGGTGTTAGAATAAACGAAACAACTATAACTACAGCAGCAGTAGCATCAGGAGATATTATCTTTCCAATGATTAAGGAGGTAAGTGGTGGCTCAACAATATATATGAATATAGCAGTACAAACAACAACATTCTAATGACAACAAAAGAGGAGATAGTATCTATGAAGAAAGACATAAGTTCAATAAATGAAAAGATGGATAATTTAGATAATAAATTAGATATGATTACAGAAAGATTACTAAATCCAGATAAAGGAGTTGCTGCTAGAGTTAATAGAAACACAGCAATGAGAAAGGTTTTAGTGAAAGCAATGTGGATGATTTACGCTATAACTTTAGGTGCATTGATAAAACTTTTTACAGAATAAAAATAAAATAATAACAATTTAAAAATAAAATAAAATGAGTACAGAATTTGATACAGACAATACGCTTCTAATGATGCAATTAGGTAAAGGTGGTGGTACTGAGGTTTTCACTACTGCAGCACAAACAGGTAAAGACTGGTTTTGTGTGCATTTCCCAGTTGAATCTGTTGTTGCAAGTATTGCAGCAGATGGAGTTACAGGTGAAACTGCACTTCAAACGACACTTAGTGCAGGAACGACATTGTTCATGAATATTACATCCATTACACTAACGAGTGGAATTGGAATAGGATATAGAGATATATAAATAATATGTTAAGTTTAAAACAATCTTTAAGTTTAAATACTATCAGACCATTAGGTGGTTGGCAACCTTCTGATGAAACAGGTTTAGAAGCGTGGTACAAAAATCAAACAGGAATAACTTTGAATGGTACTGATGTTGCAATTTGGGCTGATAGTTCTTCTAATAGTTTTGATATGCGACAACCGACAGTAGCAGAACAACCTGCTTACAATTCAGGAGATATAGAGTTTACACCTGTTCAAACTCACAATTTAGGTGCGGATAGTGATATTACTTTAAGTGGTGCTTTTACTATAGGAATAAGATTAAACATAGCAGCAATAGGAGGAATTATTATTGGTGATAATACAGCAACAGGCGAATTTTTTAAATTATTTTCTTCTACTGTTTTAAGAATTAAGATTGATAATTTAACAGCAAATGTAGAATTAGATAGTGGGTCTTGGGGTAATGGTTATATGATTGTAACAAGAAATTCTAGTAATGTAATAACACTTTGGTGGAAGGGAGTTCAGCAAACTACAGCGACTCCTACACTATCAGGAACGGCTAATATTGATACAATAGGAGTAAGAAGGGAAGACCTTAATCCGTATGATGGAACTATTAGCGAAATACAAATATATGACACAGAAAGCACAGCACTTACAACTAATGTTAATAATTATCTATCAGCAATATAAAAATAAATAAAAAAAAAACAATATAATATGGCAACAACAGTAATAGCAGAGGATTTAACAGTAACAATAACAGAGCAATATACTCTTAATGGTGTTAGTTATGGTAATACAATGAATAAAACCTTTACAAGTAATGGAGAGGTTTACCAGAGAGTAATGAGAATTGCAGCAGGGGTAAGAGGAGATGTGTGGACAGATATAATTAATTTCGGTGCAGTAGATGATGCAGGTCAAGCAGATATTACTAACTATAAATATTTTAGAGTTACTAATTTAGATGATACTAATTATTTAGAATTAAGAGTTACAGGTACTGCAGACTCTTTCTTTGTTAAAGTAAAAGCAGGTGAAAGTTTCTTATTAATGGATAACGAGATTGATGCAGTAGCATCAGGTACTGCTATAGGAACTCTTACAGATATAACTCAAATCGGTGCTAATGCAAATACAGCAGCGATTGACATTGAGTTTGTTGTAGTAACAGCGTAGTATGGCTAAAACTTATAATGATTATCCACAAGCAGCAACTAACAATGCTAAGAGGGCTATAAAGTACAAGGAAGAAAATGGTAGTGATTGTGGAACTCAAGTTGGGTGGACTAGAGCAAGACAGTTAGCCAACAGAGATAGTTTGAGTAGAGATACTATTGCTCGTATGGCTTCCTTTAAAAGACACCAACAACATAAAGATGTTCCTTATGATGAAGGGTGTGGAGGTATTATGTGGGATGCTTGGGGAGGAGATGCAGGTGTAAATTGGGCTATAAAAAAGTTAAAACAAATTGACTCTGAAAATAAAATCAAAGAAGATTTTGAAAGTTTTTTTGAAGATATTATTAAATCTATTAAAGAAAAAAAATAAAATGGAATTAAAATACTTTAAAAGAAGTGAGTTTAATTGTAAGTGTGGTTGTAATACAAACTACACTGATAGTGATTTCTTAGAAATGATGGATAAGGCAAGAAGAATTGCAGGAGTTCCATTCAGAATAAATAGTGGTTTTAGATGTGAAAACCATCCACTATCTAAGAAAAATCCAACCTCATCTCATATAAAAGGTATTGCTGCTGATATACATTTTACTGATGGTAAAAACTTAGCACTAATAATGGGAGGATTAGGAGGTGCAGGATTTGAAAGATTTGGTATAGATTTTAAAAACAAATTTATACATACTGATTGTGATGAGGAAAAAACAAACCCTTGTATTTGGGGTTACTAAACAGAATATTAACTAATTAAATATATATTATGAATTTTATTACAGAAAATTGGCTAGAATTATTGGTTGGAATAATGGCTTTTGCGAAAGTTGTTACTAATTTAACTCCAACAGAAAAAGACAACAAAATCTTTGGATGGTTAGATACAATGATTGATGCTATTGTTCCTAAGTACAACAAGAAGAAATGATGATACAGAAATGGATAGGTCAAGCACTACTAAAGGGTGGTGTAAAGCCAATAGCAGAATTATTAAAAGCAGTAAAAGAACTTTTTACAGACACTAAAGGTAAATGGAGTAGCAAAAGAACCATTAGTGGAGTGATAGTACTTGCTGCTAGTTTATACATTGAGAAAAATGGTATTGATACTAACGCTTTAATACTTACAGGGTTAGGTGTTTTGCCATTATGTTTTTCTGTATTTGAAAAAAATAAATGTAATTGTACTGATAATTGTAAAAAATAATTATCTTTGCATAACACAGGTAGGGTTGTGCCTATCTTTGTTTTCATTGTTTATAGTTTTCAAGAGTGGGATGTTTAAAAACATCTCACTTTTGTATTATATAAGCATTTTTTTTTGTATAATTGCATCATAACCAATACATAAAACTATGAAGAAATATGGCAAAAGACTTAGATTATCTAAAGAAGAAGTTGAGATGGTTTATGAGAACAGGGCAGAAAGCACAACAAACATTAATGGAAATACAGCATTAGACATACATCTTGCAGATAGGGGTATAAAGAAAGATGATGTTGTAAGTGTCAAGCATTGGCAATCTGCAAGTGGTGAATACAGATTTAGTATTGTAACCAAAGAGGATATAAATGCTAATGAAAATGATATGCTAGATAAGATTAGTGGCTTCATTGAAAATCATTCACCTTATTACCCTTCAGTAAAAAGAGATAACAAAGATGCTAATCATCTATTAGTAATAAATCCTGCAGACATACATATAGGTAAATATGCTAATGGAGTTGAAACTGGTGATGGGTATGATGTTGAAACTGCCTGTATGCGTGTTTTAGAGGGCTTAGAAGGACTTATATATAAGGCAGATGGCTTTGAGGTAGAAAGGATATTATTTTGCATAGGTAATGATGTTTTACATATAGATAATGTATATAATCAAACTACAGCAGGTACAGGTCAAGATGTAGATGGTAAGTGGTGGGAACATTTTGAGGTTGCATTAGCACTATATGTTAAGTGTATAGAAATATTAAGAGAGGTAGCACCTGTAGATGTTGTTCATTCAATGTCTAATCATGATTACCAAAGTGGATTTCATTTGGCACACGCATTAAAGAGTTGGTTTAGAAACGACAGAGATATTACTTTTGATATTAGTGTAGCACATAGAAAGTATTATAAGTATGGTAAGAACTTAATTGGATTAGAGCATGGAGATGGTGCTAAGATGGCAAACTTACCTTTAATGATGGCTCAGGAGAAACCAGTAATGTGGAGTGAAACTAAATATAGATATTGGTATCTACATCATTTACATCACAAAGTTAAACATAAGTGGCTAGATGCTAAAGACTTTATAGGAGTTACTGTAGAGTATATGCGTAGTCCATCAGGAACTGATAGTTGGCACTCAAGAAAAGGATATGTTGGAGTTCCTAAAGCAGTTGAAGGATTTTTGCATGAAAAAACAAGTGGACAAGTGGCTCGTTTAGTGCATTACTTTTAATGTTTTATAATGAAAATAAAAGATTCAACTAAACTATCTTTGTTCTATATTCTATTAATTATAATAGTTTTATTCTTCTCAATATAATAATTTTAACCTAGTAGGTAAACATTTATCTAAAAATTGTTAAAAATCTTTTGGTAGGTAATTCCAATTTTATATCTTTGCCTCAATTAATAACTAAAACAATAAACAATTATGAGCATAGCAGACAGAATTTTTGAAGATGGCATTATGGAAGATGAGAACAGTAGGACTGATTTAAACTTTGGAGATAGATACTACAGGGGAGATGATGAACAATACTGTTACAACAAGACAGAAGATAAATTTGAAACTATTAACGAAAAAAACGAAAAAATGGGAAGAATGAAAGAAGAATTTATGAAAGAAAGAGAAGAAACAATTAACGCAATGCATGATATTGCACAACAACCGAGTATTAATCAATTAAATAATAAAATGACAAAAAAAACAATGCAAGAAAAACTGAAGAAACAACCTGAGCCAATAGTGGAAACAAGAAAAGAGGCTTTAAGAAGGCTTTACAAAGAGAATGGTTTAGTAGAAGAAGATATTTACAAAGACAAGAGAGGGTTTGTAATTATCACAAGAACTGGAATTGATAAGATTGTATCAAGAAACAATATTACAGTTGCCTATGAAGTAATCAATATGGATATAGAAAAAGGAATATGCGTATTAAGAGCAGCAGCATCAATGAAAGTTGGTAATGAGGTTAAGAACGCTATGAGTTTTGGTGAAGCATCTGACAATAACTTAATGGGAGGTGGTAAGAAGTTCCCTGTTGCTATGGCAGAAAAGAGAGCAATGAGCAGAGTGGTACTTAAAATTTCAGGATTCTATGAGCAAGGAGTATTTGGTCAGGATGAGATTGTTGAC
>Ga0181420_1000167_pt1 | contig 25308 bp, 46 predicted proteins | sample 43SPOviralmetaG_FD_130145 | JGI IMG/M metagenome (GOLD analysis project Ga0181420, IMG submission 130145) | Marine viral communities from the oligotrophic San Pedro Time Series (SPOT) site, San Pedro Channel, CA, USA - 43 SPOT_SRF_2013-05-22 | ecosystem: Environmental > Aquatic > Marine > Strait... | reverse complement strand
TTGTTGTTTCAAGAGCCAGCCACACAGATCATCATAGTGGTATCTGGTATTGATTATGACAATAGACCCATTAGGCATGATACGTGTGCGTAGACCAGCAGGATACCACTCCTTGATAAACCTTCTACCTGCACTGGAGATAGCATCTTCTTCAGACATCGCATCATCTAGGATTGCTACATGCGCTCCTCGTCCTGCTATCTGTGATCTAACACCAGCCGCATAGTATGTTCCTTCATGGTTTGTTTTCCACTTACCTGCTGCTCGTACATCACTACGAAGTGCCACACCACGAAATACCTTTTGAAACATTTCCATATTAACAATATCTCTGACGGACCTACCGAAGTCACTAGCTAGTTGATCACTGTGTGATATAGTTAATAGTTCGTGTTTGGGGTTTCTACCTATGTACCATGCAGGGAATAGTTTGGAACAGACAACAGACTTTGATGAACGTGGTGGTAGGAAGACCATCAGTCTTTTTATTTCACCACTTTCTACCTGTTGTAGTTTCTCTGATATTATTTCTATGTGTCTTCCCATCTTAAAGTCAGACACAATAGTAGGGGCGACCAAACGTACAAAGGATAAGAAGTCATCATTACACTGTAGCTCTATCTGTTGAGACAACAAGGCTTCAAGGTTGATGTAAGACTCTATGTAGTTACTCTGTAGATTACTATTTAAGTTTTCCATAGTATTATTATAACACTTATTAGTAAGTTTCACAATAGGTATATTATAAATATATATAAAAAATATATCATAGTAACTAAATAGTAGGGCCGCTGTGGTAATTATGTCACAACTATGGTTATTGATGATAGACCCTGATATTTTTCTAAATATCTAAGGGTGTTATATATATATATACATGCCCGCCTGTTTTTTTTAAGTACCCCCGCAACGCATTGGGGAGGGAGAACAAACGAGGAACAAAGGCAACCCTATTCATCTACTCCGTAGTAGTATCTTTGATACTACGGAGTAGATAGAATAGAATATTAACAATCCTGGCACTGGAAACCTTGTAAATTCATCCAGAGGATGTCTAGTGTGGTATTCTTGCAACTACTACGTAGTTCACCAAGCCTTACCAAGCCCTTGAAAAGCAAAGCTTTTCTAGTCAACTGTCAAAGCTGCATAGCAGCTATGCTTTGACGATATGGCTTTAGCCATGATGAGGCTTGACAAGGTGATTTGATGAAACTAAGTTAGTTACTCTGTAGTGAGTTCTTACGAACTACAGAGTAACGTAACTTAAACTGGAGATTTTGCTATGACCAACATTGACCAAGTTATTTTTGAGTTGTCGCAAGACAACATCAACGTAGAAGTTTCCATACTTGGAAACACCGCTGAAGTTCGTAATGCAAACGGTGATATGATCTTTGCATTGGACGTTGAAGATTTATCTTCAGATGAAGTTATCCGTAACTTGGAGGCTTAATATGTTAAATCCTGATTATCAAAATGGAGGCACTTACATAGTAAGTGTTTGGTTAGATAAATTAAACTATGCGCTTCGTATGCAACGTCTGGATGAGGATGGTGCGAAGTTTACCCACGATCCTAAAACTAGTCGCTACATCCTCTGGATGTCAGACTGGGAAAATTGTTTTGGTGATGATATGGTTATCACCAAAAAATTCAAATCACCCAAGAAAGCTTTGGATTACATTGGAGATTTTTAAAAATGAAATTTGTTGCATATAGTTTGATGTTCTGTGGTGCTGCTCTAAGTAACATGGTACTTTATACCATGTTTTTAGGAGCAGATGGTATAGACTTTAACGATATTATTCTTCTAATAATATCAGTTATTGGTTTCATGACCTTCATAGTAGGCGCTGCAACGCTACGGATGGTCACGAAGCCGCCCATGACCCCACGGGAGGTGAGGTTGGAACGCCGTCAAAGACGCCGCAAGGCTTTGGCAAGAATATAAGTAAGCTGTTTTGTAGTGAAGTTCTTACGAACTACACAACAGCGCAACTTAAAGGAGAAAAACATGGAATCCAAAATCACTGTAGTTCCTTTGTACGAAGTACCTGAAGATTTTGATGATCTTACCAAGGTTCCCTTGGTTCAAACAGGCACCGCCACCATAACGGAGTTTGATGAGGAGTTTCATTCTAAACTCCCACCATCACTTCGCTTTTTATACGAGGAGGCTTGTGGCCTTCAAGATTAAGTAAGTAAGCCCTTTATAGTAGAGTATCTTACGATACTATAAAGGGCGTTACTTAACCAGTGTGTTTCTGAAGTGGCATGGGTTACTTCAAAAGCACATTGTGCTTTAGACGAATGAGTATAAACATGGTTAAGCCAGCAAACGTCTATAAAATTAAGACGCTGGTAGGTTTACAGAGAGCCTTCACTAGAAATCTCTGCAACTAAATGGAGGTTGCTATGCAACTAAAACAAATTGGAAGTAACATGTCAGAACTAGTTCTTGAAGATAATCTAGCAGTCTTATTCAGCTATGAAACACCTGTTGCTGGATGGGATCAAGATGGGGCATTTAAAACTGAACAGTTTTATAGTAAGACTACCAGCAAACATATTAATAAATATTTCTTTGGTGGTCAAATTGATCCCCGTCTTGTATCACAAGATTACATTAACCAACTAACGGAAAGGTAAACAAATGAAGACATTCGAAGTAATGACCAACAGTGACGGTAGCTCTTGGGCTACCATCAAGAAAGGCAAAGACGTATGGGAAAAGTTAGTCAAGACTGGCGCACCCATTCGCATCAACTATTTTAGTGGTAGTTACAAAGTCATTCGCAATGCTGAGAATTTACCCAAAGACTTCCCAGCATCAGCGAAAGCTTAATAAGTTGTAGCCCTACAGTAGAGTCTTACGATACTGTAGGGTTACTACTTAACTTTAACACAATGGAGATTGCATTATGAAAACAGCTAAACTTACACTTCGTGTAAACGCCAAGTCCCCTAAGTATGGTTACGGTTTCCACCGTACCACTAGCGGATGGCGCATTGACGTACCCTATCACAGTGTTTCCGTTTTCAACGGAGGTGCTAACCAAACTGTACGTTCCACTAAAAGTGGGCTACGGTGGATTGTAGAGAATAACCGCAAGAACAAAGTTCGTGTGGCCCATAACGTAGCATGATGATCTCCAAACTAGGGGGGTACTTCACGGTATCCCCCAACTTTTTGGAAACTTAACTGGAGTTAAACTAATGTTTAAACGTGACCAAGACCTTATTGAAACCTTTGCAAAGCAAGGCCCGAAACAGACTGAGCAAGTAGCCGTATTCGTTATTGCCAGTATCCGCACTCACTTATCTACATTGCCAAGGGTCATGAAGACCTATCGTAAACGTGGCAAGAATGGACTAGATGAGCTAATGCCTAAACAGAAGGAAGGTATTCTTTATGTCCGTCAGAATAGGAAGTGGTTGTTCAACCTTGTTGAACGCTACCGTGATGGTGGTATCACCACAGAAGAAACTCTGTTGGAGTTGATGACAATACCATGTATTGGCCTAGTCAAAGCTGGCTTCCTACTACAGTGCCTCACTGGTAAAGTGGGTTGTCTTGATTGTCACAACCTGAGACAGCATGACCTACGAGAGGGTGCCTTCAAACTGTCACACAATAGAGTGACAGAGGCTAACCTTCGCAAAGTACGTAACTACATCCAAGTCTGCGAGGAACTTGGTGGTAGTGAAGCACTCTGGAATGATTGGTGCGAAGGCATGGCAGATCGTTACAGAAATAGGTTTGCTGATGCAAATGCTGTGTCATTCTTGCATAGCCAAGCCATTGCTGGTATCAACTAACAAACAAGGGTTCTACAGTAGAGTATTAACGATACTGTAGAACCCATTGTTTATATTGGAGATTGTCATGGACGGTACAGCCAAGAGTTACAATGAAGCCGTTGATTTGCTACGCAAGAAAGACGAGCAAAAAGGTAAAGACTAATGGTAGATTATATCATTAAAGAATATTGTGATTGCCAAATGGGTATGCGAGAGCAAGGCCCGTGGCCTTCTGCCAGACTACTGGAGTGCCAAGACTGTGATGGTAGGGGTGTTCATATCTATGAAGACTGGGGCCATGACATAGAAGATATTGCAAGCAATTATCCCAAAGCTTTCCTAATCCAAGAGGTTGAGAAATGAAAAAGATCATACATATAAACCAACACGTTATTAAACGTAATGCAAAGACAGGAGAGAGAGAACCAGTCATTACAGTGAAGACCTATAAAGACAATACCTACGGTCATGAGGTTATAGTGGATGGCCCATGTAAGATAGTATACAGTCCTGATAAACCATTAAGTTGTGGGGCTAAAGTGTGGATAGAAACGATGGATGAGGTTCATGTTAAATAAATTATTTTATACCTTGATCTTTACGTGTATTGTTGGTATAATATTATCAATGATAATATCTATTAATCATTTAATATTATGGTAGGGAGATAACAATGAGCCATTTATTAAACGATCAAGCCAAAGAAAATTGGTTTGAACAAGCACTAGAGTATGGTCTTACAGACCAAGATGCAGAAGACTTTGTTGACTGGAACATGGACAACCAAGGTTATGGTAGCGTAGCTGATTATGTATATCAGTACTTACGTGAAGACTTAGCACCAAGAGGTGTTGTGATTAACATTAAGACGTAACTAAGGGAGTTTTTAAAATGAAAAAAATATTTTATTATAGAAGCTTTAATAATACAGAAGATTTTGCTAGAGAGCTAGGGTGGATAGCTCCTTATGTAGACCCTAGAGTAAAAGATAAATATGTAGCTATTAGAGAAAATAATGCTTTAGAATTTATTGAAGATAAAGGTTATGAAATAGACTGGTATTCACAAAGGGGATTATAATGAAAATATTATCACTAACATTAGTAGTACTACTAGGTGCTTGCTCACCTGGGTGGGAAGCTGCCCACAAAAACGGTAAAGCAGAGTATCAATGGATAGGATGTCACGTAGTGACAGAGAATCCTAAAGACGGTGCGTATGCCATTGGTCCTCTTGTCGATCTAAAGAGAGGCACATATTTTTACTTTAAACAAGTAGGACATGACGGTGAAGTGGCAAAAATTGTAACTGGTAAACCTTGTTAGGTAAGTAAGCTGTTTTGTAGTGAAGTTCTTACGAACTACACAACAGCGTAACTTAAAGGAGATTTTTATGAGAGATCGTGATCCAAATGGTAAGTTGTTTGTCGTCCAAAAAATTACTAAGTATCTTGATGGTACGCCTCGTAAGCGTCCTATATGGAAACGTGATGGTAAATTTTACACTACTTTAAAAGCAGCGAAAGGTGAATAAAATGAACATGGACATCCACAGAGTATCCGACATACAAGTTAAGCGTAATGAGTTTGAAACTTTTCAAACTGTTAGCGTATCAGTCTTCACCAAAGATGGTGAGGAACATAAGCTAACCTTGTTCACTGACAATAAGCTGGAGTTAGAGGAGAACAATGATTAACTTTGTCACATGGCAGTCTGAGTTTGATACCTTTGATATCATCTGGGACCGTGACAAAAGCATTAAGTGTGTGGGTCTTAGGGTAGGAGAGTACATGTCTTTCCAAAACCATGAGACTCTCACACTCAATGATGCTTTTGATGTAGCGGAGGAAGTATTAACTATACTCAAGGAGTATATCAATGACGAAGACCCACCGCCGTATAGCGAGGAGACGAAGCACCTCTGCTAAGTCTTTGGAACTAAAGCAATTTCAACAGAAGATTATGCCCAATAAAAAGAAAGATATTATTCCTGATATAGACTTTCAAGATGATCAAGAGTATGGTATAATAGAAGATAACCTGAAAGGAGAAAGCTAATGAACGTACCTGAGTTTGACACCTATGGAGATGTAAAAAAGTTTTTACGTACTGGCGGTGATGCATGGTATTATAACATGGTAGAAGAATATATGGACATGATAGCAGGTGATGTTATTCTTGATGAGGAGTTCGATGTTGAAGAACTTAATGGATGGATTGAAAATGAACTCAACAGCGTACAGGAAGGTTATGAGGATTATGTTGATAGCCAACGATATTGATGCAGTAGAAAATGCAATGGAGATACTCTCTAAAATACAACTAAATGGAGAGATAAAACTAAAGGAATGTGAAGAAATGCCAGAAACTATTAACCAACTTAACGAACTACTAACTGAACTCCAACGAAGGAATGGATAATGTTTAACCATACAAAGATTGACTTTGAAGTAGAGAAGTTTCCCCTCATCCAAAGCTATGAAGATTATGAGGGCTTTAGCACTCAAGACAAAGTGCCATCTGATATTGGTGTAGGTCTACGCCGCAAGGATACTAAGCAGGTGCTTGGCATTGTGTCAGATAACTATGCTATCACACAGTACGATGAGATCGTGAACGGTGTAGAGCAAGCACTTGCATTAGCACAGGTAGATACTACAGATGCGGAGTTTACCACAGAGGTACATGATGGTGGTGCTAAACTAGAACTACGTGCTAAGTTCCCTGCCCATGCTATGTCTATGAGAGATGGGTCAGATGTTGTTGAGCCTGAGTTTGTCTTTCGTAGCAGTCACAACGGTACATGGGCTAACAACGGTATGATGGGACTATGGAGACATAGTTGCTTCAATACCCTAGTCAGTGGTGACAAGCTGGCCTATGTCTATGGTAGGCATACTAAGAACTTCAATGTCCCTGCCTTTGCCTCTAAGATACAGAAGGCTGGAGAGTTTATCTCTGGTACTGGACTGGATCGTATGCGTGACTGGTATGATACTACCATCACCCGTGACGAAGCCATCAACCTGTTCACTAAGACACTGGCTGTACGTACCAACAATGTGACACGTAAGAAGGAACACAATAAGGTAATGCTATCTAACCTTATGAAAATCTTTGACGAAGAGAACCGTCACTTGCATGATAGAGGATTGTATGAAGGGTATGGTGAGCGTGATAACGGTACGCTCTGGTCAGCATACAATGCTGCTACATACTGGTCTTCACACCCCAACAGCAAGCGAGGTGCAGACCATAACGTAAAGGTTAACCGTGAGGATCGTGTTCGCAAGATGCTACACTCTAACGAGTGGACTGGTCTTGAAACTAAGAGCATGGCACTGGCGGCTTAACTAATAGAGAGATGTTGTGAAGGGAACCTACACTGTAGGTGAGTGATCATACCTCATGCAACAAAGGCTTTACCTTTCGACTCTACGTAGAGGCTGGTAGGGGCAACATCTCTTTTACTTTTAGGAGAAATATAATGGGGCTGCTACTAGCATTACTATATTGGTTAGCTGCATTTATCTTTTTAATCTTAGTCCTTTGGGCTTTCTTTACTAGGAGATAATATAATGTTAATTACTTTATTATTAATACTGTTGGCCTAATGTCATACATTATCACACAGTCTGATCATAGAATGGTAGAAGACCTGTCTGAAATAGACACAATGATAGAAGAAACTTCTGCTAAAACAAAAACCTTTGCTTCAAGAAAAGAAGCAGAGCTATATCTCATGGAGGATGGGTTGTTTCCAGAGGGTGGTGTGTTTCCTTACAACATTAGAGTACAGAGGATGCAATGAAGCATAAACTCTGGGACATTTGGTGTAAAGCCATAGGTTCTAAAGCGTATAGAGATAATAAAAAATCAGATAAGGTAGCAATTATTAGAACTATATGGGTAGTCCTACATGTTGTTACATGTATTGCTATAATGCTTAACACACTTAGATCATACCAAGTACTATAAAGATACTGGAGAAGACGATGAGAGATTGGTTATACATTCTTATGTTAGCATCTGTTCTTGTTATATTTAAAAATACAATAGTAAAAGGAGAAGAAAAAGAAATAGCCTGTCTAGCAGAGGCAGTATACTTTGAAGCACGATCCGAAGGTATACTATCTCAGCTAGGTGTGGCTGTAGTGGTGTTGAATAGGGCTAACCTACATGACTATCCATCTAATCTCTGTGATGTGGTACATCAAAGTAAACTATGGAAGGGTAATCCAATACGAAACAAGTGTATGTTTTCTTATTGGTGTGATGGTAAGCCAGAAAGGATAACAGATCACGATGCATACGAGAGAAGTTTGTTCGTATCTAAACTAGCCTTGAATGGTGTAACAATAAAATATATTCAAAGTGCTACACACTACCATGCACAGTATGTCAAACCATTCTGGGCTACTAGCCCTAGATTTAAAAGACTAGTCCAACTCGGTAGTCATATATTTTATCTTGACACCAAAGCTAAATAGGATTATAATTGTAACATGTTAAAAAATACTTGGAAACTTTTAATGGATGAAGATACTAATTCATTAATTCATTTACCAAAAATAATACGCTTTCAATTAATGTTATACCTATCTATCATGTGGTGCTTTATATTTTCTGTATGGACAGGATGGATGGTTTTATTTGGACCCTCTATTATTATACATGCGATTATTCTTATAGGTATATTCTTTACTTCTAGTATATTTGAACATCGTAAGAAAACACACCGTGATCTTTACAAAGATGTGGATGGTTGTGTTAGATACGATGACTTGTGGGGTGGATAATGATGACTGAGCGAGAACGATTACATTCTCACATACTAAAACTAACTAGACTAGTGCATGAAAAAGATAATGTAATTAAAAATTTAAGACAAGAGTTATCATTATCTAAAAGAGATCATGCTAACCGTAACTCATGGGTGGAATACGAGGAAGAAAATGACTAAGAACTTTTGGCAGCGTGACCGTAACACTATCTTCAGGGATTTAGTATCTCAATATGAAGACGAAGGTTATGATAAGAAAGAAGCTAAGAAACTAGCACGGCAGGAAGTCGATGAGATAATGCTAGACAAAGAAGACTTTGTTAATGAGATATGGGAGAGTAGCTACGATGATCGTTGATCTTATAGATCATATGGGCAGTGACCTAACAGTAGTCAATGCAGCTAGAGTTTCTTTCAATAAAGAAAGCAACTGGAACTACTGGCGAGATGAAGATGATGGTGATTTAATTAAGTCTTACATGAAAGATAAAGATAAAAAACTAATTAGCTATCTAGCTAAACATAATCATTGGACACCATTTGGTCATTGCTCTGCACAGTTTCGCATATCAGCACCCATCTTTGTGGCAAGACAGTTAGTAAAACATCAGGTAGGTTTGGTGTGGAACGAAGTTAGTAGACGTTATGTCAGTGATTCGCCTGAGTTCTGGAGAGCCAGCGAGTGGCGAGAGGTAGCGGATGACAAAAAACAAGGATCATCTGATCAGGTGATAAAAGAAAATGATACCATATCCTATGTATATAGAGAGACTGTGCGACATTGTATTGACACTTATAATCTTATGTTAGACAAGGGTGTATGTCCAGAGCAAGCAAGAACTATACTACCTCAATCAATTTACACACAGTGGTACTGGTCTGGTACACTTGCAGCATTTGCTAGGGTATGTAAGTTAAGAATGAGTGAAGACTCTCAGAAAGAAACAAAAGAAATAGCACAACTTATCTCTAATGAAATGAATGAACTGTTCCCTATATCATGGAAGGTGTTAGCCAATGGCACTACTTAAAAAATGGAATGTGATACTACATAAAGAAATGGGTGATGTTATAATAGCCTCACTTAAATCTAAGAAAGAAGCAGAAGATTTTATCCATCATAGAAAAGAACTGACTCAACACCTCGTAGGTAACAAAGATATCTATAGTGTGGAGCTTCATAAATGAGGATAATAGCAGGTCCGTGTCAGATCGAAAGCGTTGAACAAGGTGTTAAGATTGCTAAACACTGTAAAGATTTATGCAATGCACTAGGATATGATTATTATTTTAAGGCATCCTTTGACAAAGCTAATCGTTCTCATGCCACTGGCAAACGTGGTATGGGATTTGTATTAGGAACAGGTATAATTAAAGACGTATCTGAAATGGCTAGTGTAAAAACATGCGTAGACTTTCACGATATAAGACAGATTAGAACTGTTTTTAAGTGGGGTAAAGTACCAGACATCATACAGATACCTGCATTTTTATGTAGGCAGACTGACTTAATACAAGAGGCTATGAGTACAGGTGCTACTGTTAATATAAAGAAAGGTCAGTTCCTTGCACCGTGGGATGTTGCTGGTATCTTATCCAAGACAGGTATGGATAACGTCCTGATCACAGAACGTGGCACATGCTTTGGATATAATAATTTAGTGGTTGACTTTACTGGATTAATCTATATGATAAAACAGTATCAAGTAACACATGGTGTACCCATTGTATTTGATGCTACACACTCTGTGCAAAAGCCAGGAGGATTAGGACAATCTTCTGGTGGTAACAGGGAGTATGTTCCGTACCTACTACGTGCAGCCGCAGCAGTAGGAGTAGAAAACTTTTTTATGGAGGTGCATGAAGACCCAGATAACTCACCAAGTGACGGCCCTAATATACTACATCTAAAAGATTTTGAAAATGTGTTGAAGTCAATCAAGCGAATCCAGAGTGCTATCTAATACTTATTAGGTAGTGGAGTTACTTACGTAACTACCTAATAAGATATTAGTTTAAGGAAGGGGCGAACATGCAACAGCACGAAACCAACAGTAAATTTATTAAGCACATGGCCTGTGAGAACTGTGGCTCAAGCGATGCCAACAGTCTCTATGATGACGGCCATACGTATTGTTTTAGTTGTCACACAACAGTCGGAGCAAATCAGAACATGCAAGCAGAACAAGTCATACCAATCCAGCGTAACAACAAACCAAACTTTCAATTACATTCTATTGATGATAGAAAAATTACTCTTGAGACATGTAAGAAGTATAATGTCACGGTAGCCAAAGAGGGTTCTATGGTTACGGATCACATGTACAAATACTATGACAAAGATGGAGCGCATGTTGCATCCAAGTTTCGTAGGACCAGCAACAAACAGTTTTGGTCTGAGGGTGAGCTATCCAATGCTGGTTTGTTTGGACAGAATGTATTCAATCAAGGTGGTAAGTACATCACAGTATGTGAGGGTGAGCTTGATGCTATGAGCGCATATGAACTACTTGGTTCAAAGTGGCCTGTTGTTTCCATTAAGAACGGTGCGGCATCTGCCCTCAAGAACTGTAAACAATCCTTTGACTACCTCAATAAGTTTGATACCGTTGTTATATGCTTTGATAACGATGAACAAGGTAGACAGGCAGAGCAACAGGTTGCACAGTTGTTTGAACCTAACAAGTGCAAGATTGTAACGCTTGATCTTAAAGATGCTAATGAGTATCTCAAGATAGGACAACGTGAGAAGTTTGTGCAGTCTTGGTGGAACGCACGTACATACACACCAGCAGGTATTGTAAACCTAGCTGACCTTGGTGAGACACTCTACGATGAGAAGGTCAATGAGACTTGTCCTTATCCTTGGGCAAAGATGAATGAGAAGACCTACGGTATGCGTACTGGAGAGCTTGTGACGTTCACCTCTGGTGCAGGGATGGGTAAGTCCAGCATCTTACGTGAGCTAATGCATCATATCATGCGTAATACAGAGGCTAACATTGGTGTACTTGCCCTTGAAGAAAGCACTAAAAACACAGCCTTTAATATTATGAGTGTCGAAGCCAATGCTAGGTTATATATTAAAGAGATACGTGAGCAGTATACGCCAGAGCAACTCAAAGAATGGCAAGATGCTACGCTTGGTGGTGGTAGGTTCTTTGCCTTCGATCACTTTGGTAGCATTGAGAACGATGAGATACTGGATCGTGTACGCTACATGGCAAAGGCTCTTGACTGTAAGTGGGTATTCCTTGACCACTTATCTATCCTTGTGTCAGGTCAGGAAGACAATGGCGACGAGCGTAAGTCTATTGACATACTAATGACCAAGCTGCGCTCACTTGTTGAAGAAACTAACATAGGCTTGCTACTTGTCAGTCACCTACGTAGGCCATCAGGTGATCGTGGTCATGAAGATGGTCGTGAGGTATCGCTCTCACATCTACGTGGCTCTGCATCTATCGCTCACCTATCTGATGCAGTCATTGGTCTGGAGCGTAACCAACAGGCTGACGATGACGTTGAGGCTAATACTACCACGGTACGTATACTCAAGAACAGGTACACTGGTGAGACAGGTGTATCATGTTACCTACACTATGACCGTGACACTGGCCGCATGACACAGGTAGACAACCCATTCATGGAGGACGAAGATGACACAACTAGATTTGTTTCTTAATGTAGATGCACAATCTACAGAAGAACAAATAGATTTGTGTGACTGCCCTATTTATTTTGGTACAGGTGGCAAAAGAAGAGAGGACTTAAATGCTATGTCTGATTTTCTTTGTAGTGTTCCTAAAAATAAATATACCATATACAGAGTTGGTGGCACTCATTTGCTGCCTATGTACAATAACAGAGAGGATTTTCCGTATATATTTCATAATAGCACAAACCGTATTATACACCCTAACTTTAGTCGTGCAGTTTATCCATGTTATACAATATCAAATGAGGTAATTTCTAAGCGTGTTTACGCACATAGAATTTTTGCAATGGCATTTATTCCTAATGAGTTGACATCAGATAATTATAATGTAGACCATCTTAATGAAGATAAACTAGACTATTCTGTAAACAATTTGCGTTGGGTATCTGTATCTGACAATATGAAAAACATACGAGGCAAGGCACAGAACAGCACAAAGAACTACAAAGTGTATGGGTCTAGCTTTATATAACATAAAGGAAAAGACAGATGACAGTTAAAAAGAAATTTGACAAAGCTCTCTATGATGTTGCTGATAAAAAAGCCAAAGAAGTTATGATTAAATGGCTTGAGAAAAATACAAACTCAACAGATATTAATATGAAAGAAGATACTTACTTTGATATTACATGTAGCATCTCACCTGATTTACCTAGACAATTTTATGAAGTAGAAATAAAATATTCTTGGAAAGGTGATTGGCCTAGATCGTGGAGAGATATACGTATACCCTATAGAAAGAAAAGACTTCTTGACAAATGGAAGAAAGATAATTATAATGATCTACTTACGTTTGTCATCTTCAGAGATGATTGTAAACAAGCATGGTTCTTTGATGGCGATGCTGTTCTTAACTCTGAAGTTAAAGAAGTTTCTAATCGCAATATTAGCAAGGGTGAGATGTTCTTTCACCTTCAAACCAAAGATGGATATATAGTGGATATAAATTAATGGAAGCAATTGTAGACATTGAAACTACCCGCATTGAAAACAATACTATCGAATCTATTAATACTATACATTGTATAGTAGCAAAGCATTACAAAACAGGAGAGGTACGTGAATGGGTTGGTGATCAATGTCAAGAGTTTGGTGAGTGGTCAAAGCGTATATCAAAATTTATAATGCACAATGGTATTAGCTTTGACGCTCCCCTTCTTAATAAGATAACAGGTTCTAACATCTCACCGTCACAAGTTAGAGACACTCTGCTTGAGTCTCAACTTTTTAATCCCACCCGTGATGGAGGACACTCATTAGATTCTTGGGGTCAGCGTTTAGACTATCCTAAGATAGAGTTTGATAAGTTTGACTACTATAGTCCTGAGATGTTAGAGTATTGTAAAACAGACGTTGACCTAACACACAAGGTAGCACAAGAATTAGAAGAGGAGAGTAAAAACTTTTCTGATAAATGTTATAATCTTGAGCGTAACATTAGAGTTATTTTAGATAAACAACAAAATAATGGTTTTGCTTTTAATCTTAGAGAGGCACAGATACTTCTAGCACAATTAGAAGACGAGCAACATCAGCTAGAGAACGATGCTAAGAAAGAATTTAAACCTACAATAAAAGAACTTAAAACTAAAACAAACATCATACCATTTAACATTGCGAGTCGTAAACAAATAGCAGACAGGTTAATGGATCGTGGATGGAAGCCAGACAAACTAACAGACAAAGGTAATGTCATTGTTAATGAAGAGGTACTATCTAAGATTAATATGCCAGAGGCTGAGATGTTTAGTCGCTACTTTCTTCTACAGAAAAGAACTGGACTTCTCAAGTCATGGATACAGGAGTGCGATGAAGATATGCGTGTACGTGGTAGGGTTCTTACTCTACGTACAATCACTGGCCGTATGGCACACAACAAACCTAACATGGCACAAGTACCAGCAGTCTACAGCCCCTATGGTAAGGAGTGTCGTAGCCTATGGACAGTATCTAATCCAGAAACTCACAGGCTTGTAGGTACTGATGCTTCTGGTCTTGAGCTTAGATGTCTTGCACACTACATGAATGATCCTTCCTTTACACAAGAGGTTCTTACTGGTGATGTACACACTGCTAACCAGCAAGCAGCAGGACTAAAGACTAGAGATCAGGCAAAGACTTTTATCTATGCCTTTCTATATGGTGCAGGTCCAGCTAAGATTGGTAAGGTAGTAGGAGGCTCTGCATCCGATGGTCAGAAACTAATACAAAAGTTTCTACGTAACATGCCAGCCCTCAAGAAGCTACGTGCTAATGTACAAGAGGCTGCACAGACTGGTAGTATTCCTGGTCTTGATGGTAGACGATTATATATTAGATCAGATCACGCTGCACTTAACACACTGTTACAGGGTGCTGGTGCTATTGTATGTAAGCAGTGGCTTGTAGAGATGGACAACAGGATACGTAAGACTGGTCTTGATGCTAGGCTCGTAGCCTCAATACACGATGAGTATCAGTTTGAGGTAGCCAAGCCTGATGTTAAAAGGTTTACTCAAATTACTAAAGATGCTATGTATCACACACAAAAAGTATTTAACTTTAAATGTCCTCTTGATTCTGATTATAAAGTTGGAAATAATTGGGCAGAAACACATTAAAGTACTTGACACTAGCACACCACCTGTGCTATACTTCGTTTTGTTGTTGGTAGTAGACAACGAAAACTTGGGAATGATCCCACACAGTGCCGCAATGGTGCGGATTTAAAAGGAGAAATACAACATGAACGATCCCGTTTACATTACTGGTAAGTGCCACTATGCTTCCATCACTGAGCCGAACACTAAGTTCGATCCAGTATGGTCAATTCAAGTAGAGGTTACTGATGACAACCGTGAGGTTGTTGAGAAGTCTGGTTTGAAAGTTGCTAACAAAGGAGATGAACGAGGAGACTTTATCACTATCAAGCGTAAAGTTCACCGCAAAGATGGTAGCGAACGTACTGCTCCACTTGTGATGGACTCACAAAATAATCGTTGGAATAACGATAAGAAGATTGCTAATGGTAGTACCGTTAATGTAAAGGCAATCCCCTACGAATGGGACTACGCTGGAAAGTCAGGCATATCCGCTGACCTTGCTGCTATACAGATTGTAGATTTCATTGAGTACGCTGGAAATCAGCAGGACTTCGCCCCCGTAGATGGCGGTTATGTTCAAGAGTCTGACGCAGTTCCGTTTTAATATAACGTAGGAGATATGGAGGGGAGTAGTTTCCGTATTCTACTCCCCTCTTTTTTATTACATGAAAAAAATTGACACACTAGTAGAAGATATCTATAGCCTGTTTGATCTCTCCGCTATTGATATGTCTGAAGAAGACGTTGACAAGTATGTCGAAGAGTTTGGAGAGATGGTTAAGGTACATACAAAAAAGTTCTTGTATGACGAAGAGTCTGTAGATAAAAAGTTAAGGTTATCACAGATAGGTAAACCAGACAGACAGTTATGGTATAATATTAATTCAAACAATGAACGTGCGTCTCTTACATCTAGCACACGTATTAAATTTTTATATGGTTATATTCTTGAAGAGTTTCTTCTTATGTGTGCATCAATTGCTGGACACGATGTTACAGATCAACAGAAAGAAGTCAGTGTTGGTAGTGTGTTAGGACACCAGGATTGTATTATTGATGGTGTTCTTGTTGATGTAAAGAGTGCGTCCACTAGTTCATTTAAAAAGTTTAAGAATAATAGTTTGTTAGAAGATGATCCTTTTGGTTATATTGCACAGATATCTGCATACGCACAAGCTAATGGATTAAAAGAAGCAGCCTTCCTTGCTATAGATAAATCAACTGGAGAAATTGTTTTAACACCAGTTCATTCAATGGAGTTTATAAATGCTGAAGAAAGGGTTAAACATCTTAAAGGATTGGTTGATAGCGATGTTATCCCTGACCGCTGCTACGATCCTATTCCTGATGGCAAGTCTGGTAATTCTAAGTTACCCGTTGGTTGTGTTTTTTGTTCTCATAAAAGAGAATGTTGGTCAGACGTTAACGGAGGAAGAGGGATACGTGTCTTTAAATATGCACAAGGTCAGAGATACTTGGTTCAAGTTAGCAAAGAACCTGATGTCCCTGAAGTAATGGACTGGTAATGCATTGGAAATATAAAAACAAACCAGACCCTACATCACACTTTGGTTTTGTATATACAATAACTAATATCAAAACATCTAAGTCTTACATTGGATGTAAGCAATACTTTTATACACGTAAGAAAAAGAAAGTTGAATCTAATTGGAAAGTATATACTGGTTCAAGCAAACACCTTAACGAAGACATCAAGAAGCACGGTAAGAAAAATTTTAGATTTGAAATTATAGGTGAATATAAAAATAAACGTAGCTTAAAATATTATGAGTGTTACTATCAAATGATTAATCATGCACTAACAAAGAAACTAGAAGGCTCTGATGAGCAAGCCTACTACAATAACTACGTAGGTGGTAAGTTCTACAGGCCCGTACAAGAGCCGCCAGATGATTGAGGATATCTTAGAAGCACATTCTTTATATGATCTAACAAACAAAAATCCTGATAGGTCTTTAAATCTTGCAGTTATTTTGCAAGCACTGCTTGACTTATCTAAACCAGAGAAGTATAATGAGCCGCATGAAACATCCCTGTATAGAGATCAGGCGATGGCATGGGTATTTGCGTCTGTAGGTACAACATGTGAAAACTTTACTATCACATGTGAGCTTGCTGGTGTAGAGCCAGACACAGTTAGAACCTTTGCTTTACGAGTAACCTTATCGGAGAACGTAGATGACATCAGACAAAAACTTCACTCCTTCCTGTGATACTATGGAGAGGCAGGTAGGTGGTGATCATTACAAAGACTGTGGTATACAACCTGTTGAGTACATACATTCAAATGATTTAAACTATTTTGAGGGTAATGTTATTAAATATATTACTAGACATAGAACCAAAGGAGAAGGAAAGAAAGATATAGAGAAAGCTATACACTATGCGGAAATGATTTTGAAATTTTATTACACATAAGGAGGGGGCGATGGCACAATTTAGATCAAACGAAAATCCTATGTTTCGTTCGAAGTTTAGTGAGGATATCTTCAAGCAGAAGTATGCTCACCATAACTGTGAGACATGGGATGCACTAGCATCTGTGTTGGTGGACGATGTATGTCAAACATATATGACCAAGGATGAGAAAGAAGAACTCAAAAGAATTATTACAGACCTCAAGTTTATTCCTGGTGGTAGGTATCTCTACTATGCTGGGCGTGACAATAAGTTTTTCAATAACTGCTACTTGCTAAAAGCAGAAGAAGATACCAGAGAAGACTGGGCTAACATCTCATGGAAGTCTGAGTCTTGTCTAATGACAGGCGGTGGTATTGGTATTGACTACAGTGTATACCGTGAAGAGGGTAGGCTGCTGAATGGTACGGGTGGTCTTGCTTCTGGACCTATACCTAAGATGCAGATGATCAATGAGATTGGTAGACGAGTTATGCAAGGTGGTTCTAGAAGGTCTGCAATTTATGCAAGTCTTAATTGGAAACATCCAGACGTAGATAATTTTCTTCTGTCAAAGAACTGGTATGATATGCCTATTGGTAAGACAGAACATACCATTGGTGAGATTAAAGAACAAGACTTCAACTTTCCTGCACCACTGGACATGACTAATATTTCTGTAAACTATGATACAGAGTGGTTGCTAAACTATTATGAGACAGGAGATGTAGGAGATGCCTTTAGGACTAATGTTAGTCAGAGCCTTAGAACTGGTGAACCAGGATTCTCATTCAACTTCTTTGACAAAGAAAACGAAACACTCCGCAACGCCTGTACGGAAGTCACATCAGAAGATGATTCAGATGTTTGTAACCTTGGCTCTATTAACATGGGTCGTATCGACAATCTTTCGGAGTTTTCTAATGTAGTAGAACTAGCTACTAAGTTCCTGTTATGTGGTACGTTACGTGCCAAGCTACCATATCAAAAGGTCTATGATGTTAGAGAGAAGAACCGTAGGCTTGGTCTTGGTCTGATGGGTATACATGAGTGGCTGATCAAGGCAGGACAGAAGTATGAGGTAAGCGATGGGTTACATAAGTGGCTCTCTGTATACAAAGGTATCAGCGACAACACCAGTGCTAAGTTTGCTGATCAGCTTAACGTCTCTCGTCCTGTTGCTAATCGTGCTATTGCACCCACAGGTTCTATTGGTATCCTTGCTGGAACATCTACAGGCATTGAGCCTATCTTTGCTGTAGCATATAAGCGTAGGTATCTCAAGAACGGCACACGCTGGCACTACCAGTACGTAGTAGACAGTGCTGCACAGGAGATCATTGATCTGTATGGTATCAATCCAGATAAGATTGAGTCTGCTCTTGACCTTGCGTCTGACTATAAGAGACGTATTAAGTTTCAAGCAGACATACAAGACTATGTAGATATGTCCATCTCTTCTACTATTAACCTACCTGAGTGGGGTAATAAGCTTAATAATGAAGACACAGTAGATGACTTTACTGAGACACTAGCTACCTATGCTGGTAGGCTACGTGGCTTTACGGTGTACCCTGATGGATGCCGTGGTGGTCAGCCACTTAGTAGTGTATCTTACTCTGAAGCTGTTGAGAAACTTGGTGAGGAGTTTGAAGAAGGACTAGAGACACACGACATATGCACTATCACTGGTCATGGTGGTTCATGCGGTGTATAAAAAAGTCCTTGACGAAAGAGTATTTTTGTAGTATAATATATGTATGATGCCAATAATGGGTCATGTTTATATCAACTTGCTAATAGGAGAATGATATGGTTAATTCACTTACGATGTTTGAAACCCTACCTGAGTGGGCCATTGGTCACGAAAGGTTCTTGGATGATGCTGTACGTATATGGAACAGTGTGTCTAAAGCATATCCACCACACAATCTAATAAAGAAAAGCAGCGATGAGTATGTTATTACGATGGCTGTTGCAGGGTTTTCAAAAGAAGACTTATCAGTTAAGAGTGAAGATGGGACTTTAACTATCGAAAGTAAAAAGTCTGTTGCGGAAACAAAACAAGATTATGTTTACAAAGGTATTGCTAATAGAGATTTTAAGAAAGAGTTTCTACTGGCAGAGAATGTCTTTGTTAAAGATGTCAGTCTTAAATATGGTATGTTGGAGATATCTCTTGAGAGAGTCATTCCTGAGAATGAGAAAGAAACTATCTATAATATAAACTAATATACAAACCAACTAGGTTAGCTGCTAGATATTCTAGTGGCTAACCCTTTTTTGGAGTTACTATGAAGAAAGCACCCAATACAGTTTACATTGGCTACGATCCCAAAGAACGTGTAGCCTATGAAGTTTTAAAGTTTACCATTGAACGTATCTCTGTAGATAATATACGTGTGGTTCCCATTACACTAGATATCTTACGCCTAATGAATATGTATTGGAGAGAACATAAAGAAGATGGTAATCAAAAGATAGATTTACTAGATGGAAGACCATTCTCTACTGAGTTTAGTTTCTCTAGATTTCTTGTTCCTGCCTTAAATATGTATGAGGGTTGGGCGTTATACATGGACTGCGACATGCTTGTTCGTACTGACATCAACGAAATCTTTGAGGAGTACAATCTAGATTACTATCCTGTCTATTGTGTTAAGCATAAGTATGAGCCAACAGATAGAGTAAAGATGGACAAACAAGTTCAGTTAGCTTATCCTAGAAAGAATTGGTCTAGCCTTATGCTTTGGAATTGTTCACACCCCAAGAACAAAGAGCTTACAGTTGAAAAAGTAAACACAATGCCTGGATCATGGTTACATCAATTTGAATGGATTGGTGACAAGGACTCAGACATTGGTGGTATTAACGAGGAGTGGAATTGGTTAGACAATCATTCTTCTTCTGACATTAAACCTAAGAACGTACACTTTACTACAGGTGGCCCGTGGTTCAAAGACTGGAATTGTGGTCGTCATGCTGATGGTTACTATGCTTCTGAATGGAATCAAGAGTATACGTATCTTGTAGGAAAAGGAATTATTGAACCTTATGAGTTATAGAGTTGTTACATGCTTCAATGAGAAGCTACTTAAAAATAATGGTGCTAAGTTACTAGAAGACTTTGCCTCTAAGTGGGATACTACTATTGAATTTGATTGCTATTATTATGATCTAGATATTAAACATTATTCATTGCCTAAAGCAAAGAATATTCACTATTATAATTTAAGTAATCTATCTGACTACACAGAGTTTGTTGAACGAAACAAGGAGCATAATGGTACAGAGAACGGTGAGTTCGAGTACAATGAAACCATTGATGCCTTAACAGAAGCTCCTAAAGTTTTTGCTATCAGCGAAACGATGTTTAATAATTCCCTGTCATGGGTGCTTTGGGTTGATCCTCACTGTTACACTATGGGTAAGGTTACTACTGGATATTTAGAGAAAGTATTTACTCATGATAACAGTGAGGTTCCGCTCACACTGATTGAAGATCAAACACACTTTGCTGCATTTCAAATTACATACCAGCCTTGTGTCGATCTAATAGCTGACCTACGTGGTGCCTATATCACTGACAGCTACCTCAAGTATAGAGATTGGAGAGCCTTCTTTATTCTTAATAACTTAGTGTCTATATACAATGCACACGGTATGAATTATAGATTACTAAACTCAGAGACATCAGAGTTTGTTGATAATATACTAGCAGACTTACGTAGTCCACTAGCAAAGAACCTCAGAGATGCTGATGGTAATCGTGTTATACCTTTATCAAATGATGCAACTACACCAGACATTCTTCCTGGTAGGTATAAACAACTAGCTGACCTTATACGTTTCTATGAACCTAAGAAGATACTAGAGACTGGTACATGGAACGCTGGTCGTGCTATTGAGATGGCTCTTGCTGCCTTTGATCGTACAGATTCTGTACACTACATTGGTTATGATCTCTTTGAAGATGCAACGTCTGCTATAGATAAAGAAGAGTTCAATGTTAAACCTCACAACACTGAGGCTGCTGTTGTCAAAAGACTAGATGAATTTGCAGAGTATGTTAAAGAACATAATGACAAAATATTTACCTATGAATTACATAAGGGTAATGTCAGAAATGTTCTTACTAAGGACATATCAGATGATATTGATATAGCATTGATTGGTAGTGGTAATAGTGAGAAGACTGTAGCACATGAGTTTGATGTATTGCAGAATGTGCCTGTTGTTTTGATGGATCACTACTTTACAAAAGACGAAGCTGAAGAACTACCGCCTGAAAAATATCAAGGTGTTAACAAGGTCTTTGAAAAGATTGAAACAAATAAAGTTCAAGAAGGTTTTGAAGACGACGAGGGTTGGACTAACTTTGACCAAGAAAGTACAAATAGAAAACATATACTACCGTCCAGTGATCGTGTTGTTAATGGTGGTGTAACTCACCTTGTTGTTGTTTTAACTAACAACGATGTTAAAGATGTACCTGAAGAAGTTAAACGTGTTCCTATTATTGTACACCCCAGAGATAGTGTACCAAAGGAATACATTACCAGTAACATTCAAACTAATCTTAAATTAATTGATGAAGATAAGTGGATTGTTAAACACCCTGCTCATAGAGACAAGGGTATTATTGTTTCAGCAGGACCGTATATAGACTACGATGAACTGAAAGCTTTCATGAAGGATAATCCTACAGCTAAGATGCTTGCAGTTAAACATGCATATCCTAACCTACTAAAGAATGGCATTGTACCGTGGGGCTGTATTGTTCTTGATCCTCGACCAGTTGAAGGTGTAAGCACACATAACATTGTAAGAAAAGACTTGTTTAAAGATGTGTCTTCTGATACAATGTTCTTTGTTGCGTCAATGACTGATCCATCTACAACTAAACACCTCAAAGATAGTGGTGCTAATATATGGGGATGGCACGCCTTTACTGATTCACTGCGAGAAGAAGAGGAGAGGGGTAATCAAATTACTAACAACGTAGTCAAGCTAAATGAAGAGCTTGGTATTCCTCAAGGTGCTACTCTAATTACAGGTGGTACATGTGCAGCGATGCGAGGCATAGGCATGTTCCATACAATGGGCTTTAGAGATGTACACTTATTTGGTTTTGATTGTTGTAGAGATGAGCCTACTGACGAGGAGAAGACTGAGACTACAGGTGATCTAGAGGGTGGTGAAACTCCCAAGCCTAAATACATTGAGGTAAATGTAGAAGATAAAACATATTGGACAACAGGTGAGCTTCTTGCTATGGCACAAGATTGTGAAAAAGTCTTTGCTGATCCTGGTCTTGAGGGTGTAATATCCTTCCACGGTAAAGACACTATGGTTGCTGATCTGTGGGGTATACAAGCATCAAGAGAGGAACGTCCTACATTTGAAGGATACTATTCATGAAACAAGCAAAAGCAATCACAGTAAAGTCATCTATTCAATGTGATGATGACTATAGCAGAGAGTTCCCATCCGAAAGGTATGAAGAACTATTAAAAGAATACGAACTAATGCACGAGTCATCCGACCAAATGTTTAATGGTCGTAGTGTTGCTAGTTTTGTAGATGTTATTAAGCATGTACTTAGAGAAAACAAATGTAAAACACTTCTTGATTATGGTAGTGGTAAAGGTTTGCTATATACTAAGGACCATGATAAAGTTAAGATAGATAATCCTATCTCTAAACCACTACCTGAGATTTGGGACATAAAAGAATATACTCTATATGATCCAGGTTATGAAGAACATAATAAGCTACCTACTGGTAAGTTTGATTCTGTTGTATGCACAGATGTATTAGAGCATGTACCAGAAGAAGACTTAGGGTGGGTGGTAGATGAGCTTCTTGACTATGCAAAGAAAGTATTATTCTTAAACATTTCTTGCCTACCTGCACTTAAAAAATTTAGGGATGGTACTAACGTACATGTATCTATCTTTAAACCTGAAGAGTGGGCAAACTTTTTAGCAGGTAGACTTAGAGAACATAAGAATGTTGATTTAAATATTATACTATATGCAGATCATAAAGTAGATGAAGAGATTAAGAGACGAGCCTATAAGATTAAATACTTCCCTACAATCTTTCAACTAACGGAGAGTTAAAATGTTAGGTATTGCAGATTCAGTTATTGGAGTAGCAGGTAAAGTCCTCGACAAGTTTGTTGAAGACAAAGACCTAAAGACTAAACTTAATGCAGAGCTTAAACAGCAGATGGTATCTCTTGATCTAGCACAAGCACAGGCAAATATAGAACAAGCTAAGTCGCCATCTATCTTTGTTGCTGGTGCTAGGCCAGCCATTATGTGGATATGCGCCTTTGGTTTAGCATGGCAGTTTGTCCTTCAACCTGTAGCAGTATGGGGCATTGCAATTAGTGGTGCAGATATAGTACTACCTTACATTGAGACTGAAGGTCTTATGTCTTTGACCCTTGCCTTACTTGGACTAGGTGGTATGCGTACAGCAGAGAAGTGGAAAGGCGTACAACGCAACAACATGAAGAAGAGGTAAGGTAATGAAGGCAGGTAAAGTGTGGGGTAACACAGAGTTTATCTTTGGTAATAGCGCATTAGAGTTTCATAAGATAGAATTTATGGAAGGCAGTACGTGCAGCAAACATAAACACAAACACAAGTGGAACGGCTTCTACGTAACTAAGGGACTTTTAAAGATCAAGGTTTGGAAGAACGACTATGACCTAGTAGATGAGACAGTACTAGAACCTGGAGAGTGGACAACTGTAAAGCCTGGAGAGTTTCATCAGTTTGAGGGTATGACACATGGTGAAGCCTTTGAGTTGTACTGGGCTGAGTTTGATCACAATGATATTGAAAGAGAAACTGTAGGCTCTAAATGAAAATACAAAAGCTAACTCCCACACATACACCAGACTGGTATATCAAGTGGGTAGCTTCCTTCCTTTTAATTATAGGTGTAATATTAACAAGCAATAACATCTTCCCATCTAACCTTATCTTTCATGCTCTTGGTATGCTTGGTTGGTTTGTTGTTGGTATACTATGGAATGACAGAGCATTGATTGTTATTAATGCTGTAACACTTGCACTTATGTCAAATGGATTAATAACATATTATGTTAAATGAAAAGCAAGAGAAGTTCTCACAAGCTTATGTACTACACCGTAACGCTACGGAAGCAGCAAAGGCGGCTGGCTATGCAGCAGAGTCTGCTTACAACCAGGGCTATCGTCTCTTGCAGAAGCAAGAAGTTATAGATCGTGTCCATGAATTAGAACAAGAACTAGAAACAGACGTTGATGTTATCAAGGAGATGGAAAGCCAGTACGAATTTGCAAAAGCAAATGGACATACCAACAGTGCAATCAAAGCACTTGAACTTTTATCTAGGATACGTGGTGCAAATAGTGATAGTAAAATATCAACAGACAAAGACACCCTAGAGGTTGCCATCATAGGGTGCCTGAATGTACTAGGTTATGAGAAAGTTGTAGCTCTGCTAGAGAAATGTGATTTTGCACACCACTTCTTCGAGGATTTACCGCCAGAGAGCGACGAGGAGGGGGCATCTCTAGGGTCTGTGGACCTACCCTACCCAGAAGAGCCTGAATACTCTATATGAGGCTCTATGGCCCGTACAAAGCATTATGCTTTATTGTGCCATATAAAGGCTATCATACCAGCTATAAACAATCCAACTGCTATTATCTTACCAGATTCAATTAATATTGTCTGCCATAAGTCTCTTTGTTGGAGTGCTTTACGCTCTTCCTTTAGCTGTTGTTCTTTCTTTTCTTTTTTAATTCTTTCTTTACGTTCAACTATACGCTTCTGTTGTTCCTCTAACACCTCATCCCATGTGCCAGCACCAAAGCGTTTATTAATTTCAATAGCTAATCTTTTAATATCTTCTTCTTGTTGTTTCTCCGCACGCTTGGCTGCTGCCACAGTAGCCAGTAATGTCTCGTCGTCACCATCATCCTTCAGTCTAATCTTCACAAACT
>Ga0181420_1000160_pt1 | contig 26053 bp, 26 predicted proteins | sample 43SPOviralmetaG_FD_130145 | JGI IMG/M metagenome (GOLD analysis project Ga0181420, IMG submission 130145) | Marine viral communities from the oligotrophic San Pedro Time Series (SPOT) site, San Pedro Channel, CA, USA - 43 SPOT_SRF_2013-05-22 | ecosystem: Environmental > Aquatic > Marine > Strait... | reverse complement strand
CTTGGACCTCCTCAATTCCGACCGCATCCAGTATTCACGAATGAAATAATGACAGGAATATTCAATTTCCATACCTATGTAACAAGCATGACTTTGGGTGTTTTAGAAGATAGAGGATTTAATATGAATTATAGCTCTATTCATACTACAAATACCGGAACCTACTTAACCATTCTAAATTCGGAGCCGGAGCCTGAGCCCGAACCTGAGCCCGAACCGGAACCCGAACCCGAACCTGAGCCCGAACCGGAACCTGAGCCCGAACCGGAACCCGAACCCGAACCGGAACCTGAGCCCGAACCTGAGCCCGAACCGGAACCCGAACCCGAACCTGAGCCCGAACCTGAGCCCGAACCCGAACCTGAACCCGAACCTGAACCTGAGCCCGAACCGGAACCGGAACCCGAACCCGAACCTGAGCCCGAACCGGAACCCGAACCAGAACCCGAACCAGAACCCGAACCTGAGCCCGAACCTGAGCCCGAACCTGAACCCGAACCCGAGCCAGAACCCGAACCCGAGCCTGAGCCAGAACCAGAACCGGAAGGAGTAGCATATTATGTTGAAGAAGCTGGTGGTGCAAGTGGACTTAACGGTACAGGTGGAACTCAAGGCACTCTGTATCAATCTCAAGATCTGTGGAATTCGAATTCAAGTACACATCTTTTTAACGGAAATATTACATCAGGACAATGGCACGGTGCTGCCACGGCTGAAAATGAGATTGAATTCGTTACATTTGAATTCCCAACTGCTAAAACAATATCAAGATATAGAGCTTGGTACATCGGAAACTTAGGTTGGCAAGATTTTCCCCATGGATTTACTGTGAAAGGAAGCAATGATAATTCGACATTTACTCAACTCCATACAGTCACTGGTTTAGTCAGTGGTGTTTGGAGTCTTGCAACTTCAGATTCTGATATTGCAAACGGAACAAATTGTCAAACATTTGATATTCCTCAAAATATGCAAGGTTCTTATAAATATTATAGAATAGAGATGCAAACATATACACAATATTATGGAAGTGGCAACCAACATACTCGTCTTGGGGCAATGGTCTTGTATTCTACATCTATAATAGAAGGTCTAACCGCCCAATATACATTATCAAATGAAGTAGAACTAATTAATACTTCGTCTGGCCAAACCAAAACGGGATCTCACACATTATCATCTTGGTTATCAAATCCTTCAGGAATTACTGTCACAGAACCAACAACTGCTACCTTCAGTGGTACTACGAATGGAAAAAGAAATCCAATTCGAGTAGGATATTTCACAGATAGTGTCGGAACTGAATTCAAAATAGTACAAGGGTGGGATGGCCATACCCTGAGCGGTAACACGTATGGTACACTTGAACATATGTTTACACCTGAATACGGTTATTATCCGAATGAGGGTAACGGTTTCTGGTTCGCTGGAACTTACGGTATGGCTGCTTTGTTAGGTTATGGAGGAGGTGATCCAACTTGGTATTCTGGTTTAGGAGAATATACTCATCGTCATGACAGATCCAAGCACACTTATTGGAATCAAATTACTTTTTCGACTCCTATTCAATTTAAATCAGTTAATATAACATCTACAACTGGTGGTGATTTTTGGAAGCGACCAAGAGGATGGTCATTATATGGAAGTATGGATGATCAAGATACATCTCTTGCACCAGTAGCATATCATCGCGGAGGTAATGCATCTGATTTTAATAATACTTCGGAATCACCAAATGATACTAATACTGATATGTTATACAGTAAAAGATTAATTAGTTTTAAACATTTTGGCGACGGTTCTTGCTTCGACAAACAACAACTTACCATTATGTTCGATATTCAACTTAATGCATGGGACAGTAATTTTACCACGGTTCATGATCTCCTGCATTCACGTTCTTCGACTTTAGGAAATTCATATAGTCAGGTACATAGTGGATTTTCGATTCAGCAAACAGATGACGGAATTTTTACGTACATAGCGGGATCTGCAGGGCATTTTAGTACTAAATGGAATGCTTCTGTTTCCGATTTCTATAATAGTTCAAATCAATGGACAAAAGTTAAGTGTGTGTGGACGATAGATATTAAGAATTATTTGAATGGAACAGTATCGACCGCTCAGCAATTTTGGATTGATCAAAAACAATGTAGTGTTGTCCAAACACCACATGGTGCAGAGACACATCAAACCTGGAATAATTATTTAAATGCAGGTAAATGGGGTTCATCGAATCCAAATGCTCGCTTATACGGTCAGTATGAACTTTACTTAACCGCATTTGAAGGTCATTGGGACGGTAGAAACAATCAACCAAATGGAACACCCGGAGTAACTTCATTAGAATATTTAAGAGTGTTTACACGTATAGTTCAACCAAGTGAATGGGATACAAATGGAATGTTCCCTCTTAATTCAATATCAACATATGTTCCTCATGAATTAATATATAGTAATAGTGGTGATATGGGAAGTAATAATGGAACAACTTATAATATTAATTCTACAAAACTTTATAAAACACTTACAATTCAAATAGACCATTCTGTATCTGGAAATTCAACCGGTGCAGCATTTGCTAAAGTAGGACGTATGAGAATTTATGGACATAAACTTGAAAACACAGGACAAGAAATGGGTACGACAGGTACATCTGGTACATATGATTTAGATGAAGATGCTATTGATTATGATGCGGAATTCATAGTTAATACAAGTGGTCTACCTATTATAAATTTTTAAATACACACGCAAACAGAATATGATTATTAATTAGAATTTGCATTATATATTAAAAAAAATGATTAAATAACATATATAAAATAAGACTATTACCATAATATAAAATACGATACTATTGTAAAATATGAACGAATCATATATTGAGAATATAATTAAATTTCCTTATAAATTGGATGATTTTCAAATTAATGCAATCAAAGCAATTATAAATAATGAAAATGTATTGTGCTGTAGTCACACCGGTGCAGGTAAGAGTACAATTGGAGAATTTGCCATTGCAAATTCTTTGAAAAAGGGTAAAAAAGCAATTTATACAACTCCTATAAAGGCATTAAGTAATCAAAAATTTGGTGATTTCCAAAAAAAATTTAATTATACAAATGTTGGTATACTAACTGGAGATATCAAAGTGAATCCGGACGCAAACGTTGTTGTTGCTACTCAAGAAATTATATGTAATTTGTTACATACTGATATCGAAAAATTTGAAGATGTTGATTCACTGATTATAGATGAAACACATTATATTCGTGATATTGATAGAGGTACTATATATGAACAAACAATTGCAATGTTGCCTTCAAATATAACATTAGTAATGTTGAGTGCAACTTTACCAAATCCTGAAAATTTAACAAATTGGGTTCAGAAAATTAAAAATAAGAAATGTGATATATTTTCAACTAATGTGAGACCAGTTCCTTTAGTACACGAAGTATATTGGAATGAAAATTTTACAAGAATTTTTGAATCAAGTAAAAATAATTTTAATGAACAAAATTATAAATCTATTTATAATATTTGGAAAGAGGATTCGAATTTGCCGGTTAAAAAACAATTATCTAATAACACACATTTAAAAAACTTTTTAAACTGTTTAAATGAACGGAATTTATTTCCAGCTTTATTTTTCAACTTTTCAAGAAAAGGATGCGAAAAATTAGCAAAAATGATAGAACGTTCATTTTTAGATGGAAAAGAACAAACCGAATCTATTAAATTCTTTGATTATTCTGTTAAAAAATATTTAGGAGAATCCGGAATGCAACTTGAACAAGTTTGGTTCTTAAGACAATTAATTCAAAAAGGAGTTGCAATTCATCATTCCGGATTGATTCCAATATTAAAAGAAATAGTTGAACATATTTTTGATAAAGGTTTTATTAAAATTATGTTTGTTACAGAAACTTTCTCAGTTGGTATTAACATGCCCACAAAATCTGTAATTTTTAGTGAATTGCAAAAATTTGATGGAAATACTCAAAGATTACTACATAATTCGGAATACGTACAAATGTCCGGTAGAGCTGGTCGTCGTGGTAAAGATATTTTAGGTACTGTTATATATTTTCCATTGCCAAATAAAAAAATGTTAACTTTGGGGGAAATTGCTCAAATCATTAAAGGTAAAAATTCGGGTATTACTTCTAAATTTGTTATAGATCCTATTTTACTGTTGAGATGTATTGATCAAAAATGTTCGTTGAATAATATTATTAATTCGACACTTATGTATCAAGAAATTTCATCTGAACTCATCGGAATTGAAAAAGAAATAGATTTAATTCAGAAACAACAAAATAATATAAATATTTCCGAAACAGATCTAACACTATTTAATGAAATTGGAAAATTGGAAAAAAAACATTCGTTATTAAAACCAAAACAAAAAAAGAAAAATCAAATTATTTTGAATGAGATGAAAAAAAAAATTGATACAAATAGTTTAAAAAATATTGAGCTATATAATTCATGTAAAAGTGATATTACAAAACTTCTTAAAAATAAAATTGATACACAAGAATATGTTAACAATACATGCAATATACAAAAAGAAATTCTAAAAGAATATGGTTATATAGATATTAATTTAGAAAAAAACTTTATTGTTACTCTAAAAGGTAAAGCTTGTTCACACATTAATGAAACCGATTCATTTTTAACAATTGAATATTTTGTTGATTTATTTAACAGATATCCTGAAATTGATATCACTGATGAAAAGTTTTCATCAGTTTTATCTTTCATTGTTGGTACATTTGTTGATGAAAAAGAATTGAATAAAGAAGAATATAATACAGATACAAATCTAAATGATATTATTAACGATATATCTTTAATTAATTCTATAAATTCTGAAGTTAAAATTTTAAAAACGTTATATGAAAAGTTATATTCCGAAAATAGACTTAGAGATTTTTCATTTAAATTAACTCCAGAATTTGGATTATATGTTTATTTGTGGATTAGCAATATTGATTATAATACCATAAAAAATTCTGTTAATACAATATTATATGAGGGGAATTTCGTTAAATCTATGTTAAAAGTACATAATATTTTCGAAGAAATTATGACTATTGCAGATATATATCAAAGAGCGGATATTTATACTGTGTTAACAAATTTGCAAAAAAGAATTATGAAAAGTATTGTTATTTCAGATTCTTTATACATACAATCTAGTTAACCGAATCTAGTTAACCTTAAAAAAACAAAAAAAAACAAAATAAAATAAAAAATAAAATAAAAAATAAAATAAAAAATAAGAAATAATGCTACCATATTATTAATTAATGTGTCGGGTCCCAAGTCCGAAAAAACTGCAGAGGGATAATGAATTCAAAAAAAATGATTGATTTTTTGTTTTATATTTTTTTTTTAATAAGTAACAGCGCAGATAATATATTTTTTAAAAATTGATATACAATGTCTTTAATTGTTAATAGAAATGATGAATTACAGAAAATTATTCAGGAAACTATTCGTAAGCAATCAATACCTGAAAAATTACCAGTTTCTTACTCACCAATTTTATTAACTGATGAAAATATTTATAAAATCGTAAAAGATTATAGCAATAAAAATATAAAACAAAAATTTATAGCAAAAAGATATATTTGGGAAGTTTCGAATGTTACAAATATGAAATTATTTACACATTTTAATGAAGATATTACAAATTGGAATATATCTAAAGTGACAACTATAGCCGAAATGTTTTGTGGGGCGGCATGTTTACATCGTCCTATCAACAATTGGTATGTTCCGAATGTGACAGATATGGTGAGGTTTAAATTAGAATCAGAATCTGTTGATGATGAATCGGAATTTGAAATCACTACTGCCTCTGTGAAAAACAAAACGAAGCCAAATGAAACAAAGAATGTAATTGTTCATGACGACGATGACGATGTGAATTCGGAAGAAGATTCTGATGATTCAGATGATTCCGAAGGATCTTTGGTTGATTTTATTGTTAATGACAACATGATCGAAACCGAAGATGATCTGACAAGTACTAATGATGAATCCGGTTTGGATTACGTCAATCTTATCGAATCATCAAATTATAACAGACATGGAGTGCGTCGATCTTTGCGTCGCAAAAAGCAAACAATTCTTTTCACAGAGCAATTCGCCACAGACATAGCGAAGACCATGTTAGCAGATATACCCGACGAAGAACTTCGGGCTGTCCTTATGAACCATAATAGCTTGACAAGTGAAGACGAAGAATCTTCTTTATCAGATTCTGATAAAGATTCCGAATTTGTGGACGATGAATCAGAATCAGAATCTTATGAAAAAGAATCAGATGAAGAAGAATCAGATGAAGAAGAATCAGATGAAGAAGAATCAGATGAAGAAGAATCTTAAGTTGATTATAAAATACAAAAAATTGTTAGAAATATAAACAAACAAAAAAAACAAAAAATAAACAAAAAATAAACAAAATAACAAAAAAAAATAATGCCACCATTGATTGTATATTACATAATTACAATGCCGGGTCCTAAGTCCGGAATACGAAAGCTGCAGAAGGATTTTTTTTATCCAAAATCGAAAACAATATCTATATGCATTTCAACAAAAATAATCTGTTTTATAAAGTAATGAATCAAGATTTTAATGTGAGTGTAAATGATGATTTTAGTAAGACTAATAATATTAGTATGAGTGAAAATAGTATGAAAACAGACCTAGTATCTACAGAAAATAATGAAAAAATTATTGCATTAATAATTTCGATAGTCGTATTAATTGTTGTCATTATAACATGGTCTGTCAAAAATCATCCCAACGATTCATCGTATATGTTACTTCAAATATTGAAACAATCTTCACTTATTTATTTGGTATTACAAATGACTCTAGTAATAATATATTTTAAATATAATGAACCAGATCAAACCCAAACTAGTTATATTTTGTTAGTAGTAGCAATTATACTATCTTATTGCTTATCTGTATTTATGGGTTATGCAATTACTTCAGAATGCAAACATCCAAAAAGATATAGTATTTTTACGAATTCTCTAATAGTTCCAATAAGTATTATTGGAGTATACTTGTTAGTCACAAATATTGAATTTATGAGAAGCGGATTTTATTCTGCTTTAAATTCTACAAATGAATCATACATAGCTAATTTGGTTGCAATAAGTTTTTGGATGGCTATGATAATATTTCCGGCGTTAACTGTAACTTATTTTCGGTTGGAGGAAAAGGCTTGTAATACTGATATTATTGAGATACATAAAATACCACAAAAATAAATAAAGACAACGACGATAATAATGATAATGATGATGTATATAAACACCTTTTAAAAATATAATTAATACTAATATGATTGAAGATAAATTAAATCACATTGATAAAACAAAGAAATATTGGTATGCATATGCAGAATCACACTATACATTAGATAACTTTAATACTACTACTACTACTCCTACTCCTACTCCTACTCCTACTACTACTACTACTACTACTACTACTACTACTACTACTACTAATAATATAAATTCAGAAAATTTGAATCATATAGATAAAACACAAAAAAATTGGCATTCATATGCTGAATCTCATTATTCTCCAATAGAGAAAATAAGTAAATATTGACGATAAATTAAAATAATACTCTACTGTACAGGATAAAAAATGACGTGGTTTTGTTATTTATTATTTTCGAAAAACACAAACAGAACCTACGTTGGAGCAACCGTAGACATATCTCGTCGTTTACGACAACATAATGGTGAACTCAGTGGTGGTGCAAAAAGAACATCGTCCGGTAGACCATGGAAAGTAGTTGCGTTAGTTACAGTTGGAGACAAAATTCCCGCTTTGAAACTCGAATGGAAATTAAAGAGAGCTAGGGGAAAAACAAAAAGGCTTGCTCTATTCACAAAACTTTGTAGGGAGAATAATTTCTCCTTTGAATTGTTATCTTTGTCAACAACATAAACAAGCGTTTTTTTACTTTTGTGCCGATTAATTTCATAAGCACAGTATTTTTTCTATTAAAATAAATCGTGTATTTCCATAAATTGTTTTCGCTGGTTAATAGATAAAAATCCCCACAACTTAAAAACAACTCCTTTTGTTCTGATATATTCCGAGTTTTCTACAATATTATGTATATCTGCGATATGAATCAACCTCAAAATTGTAGCAAAATCTATCAATTCTAAAAAACCGTCATATATTTCAAATTGTATTATGAAGCAATGTAAATCAATTTCTAAGAAATACCATGCAAGTTTATCTATAATACTTTTTTCATATTCATTGATATCTTCATTTAGTGGGCTTATTATATTATATAAATTAATACAATATTTATGATAAATTGGATTTATTGTTTTTGTAAAGGAAATTATATCTTTTAACAGATTTTTGTTTTGTATCGATCTTGTAAAAGGTTCAATTACATTAATTATAATATCATACGGAATTGAATATATTAAATTTATCATAAAAATAATATTAGACTATAATAACTTTTGAATTAGTTCTAAAATTTAAAAAATCATACAAACTTAAAATATAAAATCTTGATGAGAAAAAAATCCTCAGCAGCTTTAATATCTAAAAATTAGTCAATTTTCTACATTTGCGAACATCCTGATGAAAAATTTTCAGAATCATCATTTGTATTAAAATTTTGGAAGATACTGTCGTTACATTTTTTTAATTCAAGCACGTTTTCTGTTGATTCTATATTATGAATTGGTTCCGGAAGAATTTCTTTCAATGCATTTTTTTGGTATCATCTAAATAATTTGATTGTGGAAACTCTATGATGAATGCAATTATTAAGTTACCCCTTTTGTTTGAATTATATGGCATTCCTTCATTCTCAATATAACGGAATGGAATCTTTCCATTTTGTAGCTGAATTAAATCTTCTGTTGTGGTTTTAACATTTAACACTCGATCATCTAAATGTTTAATTGTAAATTTTACACCACATAAAGCTTCAACTAATGAAATTTTCATTTTCATAATTAAATCATTATTTTTCAATACAAATGTTTTATGTTTTATAAGTTTAAATTTTATAACAATATCACCTGTAATTACATTTGGCAATTCATTACCCATTCCTTTAAATCTAATTTGGTCTTTAATCGACATTCCTTTTTTAATTTTAATTTCTAATATAACTTCTTTTTTCTTATACGTAAAAATTTTACCATTTCCACTACATCTTGCACATCCTTGGTTTATTTCTTGAAAAAATCCGGGTCCACGTCTAATTTGTTTTACATAACCGGATCCATTACAATTAATACATGTAATTGGCTCATCAATTATAATTTGTCTTTGAATTTTTAACTTTTGTATTTTGCCAATGTATAAATCTTTTAATGTAATGTTTAATATATGAATTGTATCTCTACCTTTTCTTTTTTGAGGTTGCATATTTGCTCTTGAAAAAAACATGTTAAATATATCGTTTTGTCTCATGTCATTTTCATTATTCATAGAATCTAGTCCAAATTTATCATATTTGTTTCTTTTTTCAGAATTTGATAAAACTTCATAAGCGGTTTGTATTTTTTTGAATTTATCTCCATTACCTCCTTTATCAGGATGGTGTTGTAAAGCTAATTTATGATAAGCTTTTTTGATATCTGAGCTAGTTGCATTTCTTTCAATACCTAATTCTTTGTATAATGTATTGTCCTGAGTAAAATTCATTATTTAATATTATTATATTAATTTATTTCTTAAATTAAAAACTATATAAGCTCATAAATAATATAATAAAAATGATTACTAGCCATGAACGAATCTATTGATAATTTTATTATTGGTTTTGGTAAATTAATGGGAATTACAAATAAATCAGAAATATCAGAAATTTTATCTGGTGAAAAAGATGTTACTGAAGATATGAATGATATACAAAAAACAGTTACAAGTTTATGTAAATTGATCAAAACATTATCAAAAACATCAGTTAAAATAACTGATAATATTTGCAGTAAAAATAAAGAATATATTAATAGTAATAGAGGTCCGCAAGGTTTACCAGGTAGACAAGGTATTCAAGGTGAAAAAGGTGAAAAAGGCGAACCTGGTGAACATGGTGAACAAGGGGAGAAAGGAGAAAAAGGTGATATTATTTATTCAAAAAATATTTCATATTTTGAATTAGAAAATAATTTAATAAGTTCTAAACATTCAATTGTATTAAATGATAATAGTTCAAATTCATACATGTTTGAATGGGATGATAAAAATGTTAAAAATGAAGATAGATTCGGAAGAATTGTGTATTTAACTTCGACAGGTACAATTAAATTAGTTGATCAAATTGAAGAGTTAGAACTTAAAAAACCAATTGGAGTTATTGGTAATTCGCAATTAATACATAATTGTTATTCCAATGAATGGTGTTGCAAATATTCAAAAGATGATCTAGGACGATATATTACAAAAAAGAAATTTGTTTGGAAAAATAAAAAAGGGAAAATTGTAGAATCCGTTCGTAAACCGGCTAAAGATATTTTATATGAAGAAAAAAATTGCAAAATAATAAATCCGGATTATGATAGTAACCTTAAGTACTATAATCGAAATGAAAGAAAAGAATGGGCAAATGTAATCATAAATGGATATGTACCTACCATAATAAAACCTTTAGATGAAATAGACGATAGATGGCTATTAACAAATATCATTGATGAAACCGAAAATATTCGAACAGTATTCCTAAGATAGTCAACAATGTCAGTCACACTATGGATGGTATGTTTTCTCTGACAGGATCATGGCGTGGCAGCATTGATATACAACAAAATGCTCCCTCCATGGTACCTCTTTATATTTTTATTATGAAAAATGAATACATTTTTGTTCTAATCTTATATATTTTACTATTTTAGTAATCACAACATATTTTAGTAATCACAACATGGTTAATATCCGAAAGTTTTTCCCACGTCTGTCGTGCATGACTAAAAGAAATATTCTTAAATCTACACAAGAGCCCATACACAATGTAGCACAGAAACAGAAACAGGTCATGTCCGAGGTCGATGCGCAACCGGTCGTGTCACATGCAACAGAGATGATGAATACAGAGTTAATGAATACAGAGTTAATGATGTTTCAACAAATGTGTTCTATGTTTGGAAAACAATTTACAATATCTTTGGCAACCGAGTATTTGGATAAACTAAATTATGATATAAGTAACAGTGAAGTTAAAGAGATGTATTCGAAAGAAATATTCACTTTAATTACTGATTTTAGAGATAATCGCATAGAACAATTACAAAAATTATTAGAAACTAATTTATAATATAAATCACTAGAAAAACACAAAAATATAAAAATATACAAAAACCACAAAAAAATAATGCCACCACAATTATTTATAAATAAATAATGTGCCGAGTCCCAAGTCCGGAATACAAAAGCTGCAGAGGGAATTAAAAATATATTTTAATTAGTGCAATTCAAATATTTACGTAATTGTTCAAATTTTTTTTTTCCAAATTTATTATTTTTTAAATTATTCAAAAATTCTTTTTCATTTTCAATACCTTCCAATAGTAAATGCCAATTATTATACTTTTCGGCAATTAGTTTGGCAGTTTTTTTTGATATATTTGGTATTTGTGATAACTGAATTATATAACACGTATTTGGTGTTAAATTTTCTTTTTTAGATATAGATAAAGTATTAATATACTCAATACTATTATTTTGTATTTTATTTTCAGTGATATATAATTTACGGTCAATTTCCAATTTTCTCTTCAATTCTTCTATTAAATTAAATGTATCGTTTACACAATCTGTTAAAAAAACACAAAGTTTATCTTTCAGTTGAATTCTTATAATTAATTGACGAAGTATATTTACAAATTTCTTATCTGTAGTAATTTTATCTTTTTCAATTATATAACCTTTATGAATAAAATTAGATACACATAATCTTTTTTTTTGTTCTGAAAAACGACCATCTGTTAAAGACTTTTTTAAGTCTGAAAACGTTTTTCTTTCTAGACATAAAATATTAGTACCATCTTGTGATTTTTTGATCTGTATATCTCCAACAACTAAATTGCCATATTTCACTTTATCTAAAAATAGGTCTTTTAATTTTTTCTCACGATTATCGATAATTATTTCCATTTCAAATTAAATAAATTTTTTTTCTTGCTCTTAAGTAAGAATATGAAAAACAATATGTGTATAAAGATAGGTATTATGTTATTATTAGTAATAGCAATTTTCTCTTTATGTTATGTCATTCAACGGAATAATTTAACAGAATCTTTTGATTTGGATACCGATTTATCAGGTTCTGAAATACCATCCTGTTCAATCCAAGAGGGAAAGTATTCCTCTCAACCAATGGGAGTTGAATCCGATTTAAGTGGTAACTCCGATTTAAGCGGGAATACCGTACCTTCTTCGTGTTTTCCAAAAGGAAATTTAAATCCTTCGGATTTACTACCAAAAAACCAGGCGAATGACTGGAGTGAAGCAAATCCAATCGGTCAAGGATCTCTTCAAGATCAAAACTTTTTGGATGCCGGTTTTCACAGTGGAATAAACACAGTAGGTAATAGTCTTAGAAACGCAAACATGCAATTGAGATCAGAACCACCAAACCCTCAAAAGAAAGTTTCTCCATGGCAACAATCTACAATTGAACCGGACTTTAATAGAAAACAATTAGATATCGGTGAATAAATACAAAAATAATTTCAACGTTTTAAAAAAAAAATTCAACCAAAACTAGCGCTTTTGTTAATGTATCCAATGTTACTAATATGGACTTTTAATTGTGCAAATAATCATTTTTCTGTTAATTTTCATATTCAAAATAACATAGAAAATAATACGAATAATCAGTTTATTCTAAACATTGCAATTCAAAGTGTAGATAATAAAATAAATGATGAATATAAATCAATCGAATTAAATAAAAATGTTTTGAATGATCGTATCGTCGAAATTGCGATGTGCCCACGGATTAAATTCAATCATTTTTATATTGAATATAAAATTAATAAACTGAAGTATTATCTGTTTAAATATTTGTCTTTTTAATATTTATTTATATATAATATTAATGGTTACAAAAGTAGAAGGGGGAAATAATATTAAGGTAACATACAATAAAAAAACTAGGAAATTACCCAAAAGATATATTCCAACTAGTTTAAGTAAAAGTGATCGTAAAAAACAAATAAAATCTATTTTTAATGGAACCAAAAGACCAAAATTATCTTACAAGTCTAAAAAATCATCATGGACCCAAAAATTTGATTCAGTTTATGGAGATAAAATAAAAAAATTGTCTGGCGGACATACTTTAATAAATATTTCAATTGTTTCTAAAATTCCTTTAGAGGCAATTAATGAAGTATTTCGTAAAGGAAAAGCAGCATATTACGTTTCTGGTTCAAGACCTAATCAAACTGCTGAATCATGGGCGTATGCACGTGTATATAGTTATATAATGGGGGGTAATACTAGAAAAATTGATAATCACATAACAATAAAATTTAATGTTAAATTTAAACACTAAAATGCGTGTAAAAATCTACGATAAACTAATTCTTAAGTAAAAAAACCATCAATTACTGAAAAAAACCATCATATCTTAAAAGCTTTATTATTATTAATTTTGGGATTATCAAGTAATTTTTTAGCGTCAACATTAGGTTGCCAATTTCAGAAAATTTTTAAAACAGAAGGAATATTAACCAAAATAATAATTGGGATATGTATAATTTTTAGTATTAAATATTTAATTGAAAAAAAAGGGAATATAAAAGTAAATTTAGATTACATAAATTTATATTTGGGGTTAATAAATGTAGAGACTATACTCCTGAATACGCAAAATTAATTTAACAAAATAATAAAAAAATTATTTTATAAATATAGAATAAAAAATGCATAAACGTTTACTAAGGGAAGGAAAAAAAGCTGTATTTATTCAAGACCATCAAGAATTAAAAAATATTTATGCACAAACTCTTAATCGAGACTATCAATTACATATAGGTGATTTATTTTTTAAAGTCTTCTATTATGCATGTCAACATAATAGAAAAAATACTATATTATTTTTATTCAGAATGTATTTTGAAATATTTACAGAAAGCGAGAAAATGGCTTTGCGTCAAGGATTTTACTATGGAAAAATAAAAATTAAAGAAAAAGAAACAAAAAAATGGTATAATGATAACATATTACCGGTGATAAAAATTAAATAAAATAACTATTTGTATATAAAAAAGAAACATATATTAAAGTCTCGTAAAAAGGTAAATATTATTTAAATTTATCATCAGAATAATAATCTTTTACAACTCGATATATGTATTTTTGTTACAACATTGTATTTTCTGTTAATTTTTCTTTTGTTTTTGTTTGTAATAATTTATCTAAACATGGAATCGATGGCCACTGCTTCAGTCTGTCTCTGTAAGGGTACAAATATATTATTAGATCTTTTTCCATAATTATTTTTATCGAGATTATGAATGTAATAGTTGTTTGTTAAACCATACAAATAAACCACAAAATGCATCCACTAAAAGTACATAATACGCAATTTTTTCACAAATGCATAAATAGCATACATAAGAAATAAAAAAAAATTGACGAATGCGTAATTATACAATAATTTTTCTTGCATTTAATTCTTTTTTATGTTTTAACCTTTCTAATTTATCATTTGCAAATGCAATATCCGGACTAGACATTAATTTATTTTTAGTACAACAAAACGGATTTTCAAAAGGACAATTATGACATAATGCTTTGGATTCATATTTTCGGAAACCTTTTCTTTCTATTCCTAAAGGCATTTCACAGAAACCATCTATACATTTACCAAATGAATTTGGATAATTTGTATTTGCTTTATAAAACGGACAATCGTCATTAAATAAACATGGTTTGTCCCAATGATATTGTTTTTTTTCACATGTTTCTTTGTCTTTTATTTTTACATCTTCAAAACATATATTACTATTTTCTAGAATCTTATTGTATTTATAATGATTATTATTTTTATCTTTGTTATCATGAGTTTTTCTTAAAAAAGATAACATTGTTTGATCATTTTGTAATTTGCTTCCCCAAAAGGTTTTGTCATAAATATGTTTTGCAAATGTTGCATTATCTCCAACACATGGTGATTTACCAGCTAATAGAACACACGAAGGATCTTCATTTTTATTAGTTATAGATATTAATCCTTTTTTTTTTAACCAATTTATTGTACCTTGATGAAAATTTATATAATAAGAGCCTTGTACTGCATTTGATCTTAAAATACCTTTTGGTTTAAAAACAACTCTCGTAATTAATTCGACTATTTCATTTGACAAATTTTTATTTATAAGTAAATCCTTGGTAAATCCAGCCGAATTTAATTCTGTTTTTAATTCTGAATATTTATACTTTGCGAGATCTATCTTGGTTCTTTTCAATCCTCTTAAATAATAACCTAAAATATCATAATTCATGCTATTTAGATTCCAAGGAATTATTTTTATTAAATACTTATATGATATATCAAATATAAATAAATTTGGATTTTCTAGTAAACATGCAATTGCATCACATTCATTGTTCTGTAAGGCTTTTATTGCTTCTGATTCATTATTATAATATGTTATTTTGGGTGTAATGTTTAAATATTTAAAAATTTCAATAAATAATAGTGAAACGTATCCATTTCCTTTAATATAAATATGTTTATTTTCAATATTTGTAAAGTCTGTAATTTCTGAATTTATATTATTAATTTGAAGTAAAAAAAGAGACATATTTTTCAAATAAGATAAATAATTATATTCAAAATTGTTATCTTTCGCAGAAGCGTGCAATAATATACTTTCCGGTAGAATTGCTAAATCTGATTTAAATTTCATATTCTCTTTAGTTGTTATTTTGAGAGGTAATTCTAAAGACAATTGCTCAAAAAAACTTTTATCAATATAAGCTTCTGCATGAGAAACGTAACAAACTAAAGGGTTTCTTTCTAAATATGTAGGTACATATTTATATATCATATATGATGGACTGGTATTGAATGATTCATAATTATACTCTATTTTATATGAAATTTTAAAATAGATTGTAAAAAATACAATTATTGTACAGATTAATATAATCAATAGCTTCATGTTATTTAGATAGATATTTTCTTAGTTCTTTCTCTTTTTTTTGAAATTTTCATCTGTATAATAAATATTTAAAGAAAAGTAATGAATCATTACTTCTTTTCAGAAAATATCATAAATATTGGAAATAATGATAATAATATTATGTCAACGGATGATGACCATAAATATTGTTTCTCTATATTAGCAGGTAATTTAGTATTAAATAATAGTAATATTGTTGAATCAATAAATATCTGGAATAATGAAAACGTAGATTTCTTTTCAAATGCAAACACAACTCCCGGTATTAATTTTGAAACCATTGCTTATCACAATAGTTTTTATAATGCATTCAATAAGAATGTTACAAAATTATGTGTAGGTTCTATTTTTCAATCTATGATATATTTTATGTATAATGTTACAGAAACATATGATTTTTATAATCATCCCGAATTAATTGAAGAAAATGGTTTTATTTCGAATAGTAACGTAGCTCTTTTCAATAATATAGAACAAATTATTATAGATAATACAATTATAAAAATCAAAGATAGAAATATTTTCAATTTGTGTACACAAATACACAATTCTGATAGCTCACAAAAAAATCCAAGTTTTGTAAAAGATGATATATTGTGGGTCAAATATAATTATGAGTTACAATTATTAGATGATATGAAACCAATATACTTTCTGATTGGATGGAAAATAAAATATAATATATCGAACAATATATTATTAGGACAAATTCATCAAAAGAATGAATATCAAATTGAATTATACGAAAATTTGAATAATGAAAACATGTATACCTTTTTCTCTACGAAAACAGGATCATATGAGTTGAAAATAGATAATGTAACATCGTATGAATATTTATATTTAATTGCAAAATCTACAACCAAATCAGAATATACTTATAAAAATATTTTAGAGATTGGTAATAAAAATTATTATGATACCAATGTTATTACTACATTAGCATTTAGTTTATGGAATACAATAGATAAGGTTAAGAATATCCATAAATTTTATGAATATCAAAACATACTTTTATCTAAATTTATATATACGTCAGTAACAGATTTATATATATACTTAGATATTTATATATATTATACAATTGCATATATTAGTAATCATGATAATATAATTTCTTTATTGGCATTATTTATCTACGAACAAGAAAATATTATTGATTTAAAAAATATAAATATCATTAAATTATTTATAGAATTTGTTGAAAATAAAAATGGTTTGATTAATAGCAAAGAAAAAATAATTAATTCAATTTGGAATTCTTTACAAATAACGAATACAACAACATCAATCAATCAAATTTTTTATAATTTACAGAATATTCAAAAAGAAACAAAAATATATACCTCTTCTTATATTTTCGATTATGGTTTAGATTTTGTACAGAAAAATACTGCAAATGTAAATTATCCAATTGATTTTATTATATCAAGTACAGATAGTAATATTTTTAAACTTATTAAAAATGATTTTTTGATCAAATGGAACAACACTATTCCATCGTCAATTAATTCATCTAATATTCAATTTATATTGAGTTCACGAGAATGTGTTAATATCGTATGTAATTCAAAAAGAACAAAAAAGTATACTTGGATTAAAGAAGGTAACCATTCAATAAATACTTTATTAAAAGGATTATTTGGTGAAATGTTATCTAAAACACGTATAGTGCCCGTCGAAAAAACTAATAATAATTTAGGAGAAGATGGAAATGAACCATATACCGATTATGTAACTACAAAATCATTAACAAGATCTTTAATTCAATCACCTGAAAGTTATTTTATTGAGCAACATGATGAAGCTATATTACAATTGCAAATATATTATCAAAACTTATGGAATAATGACAATAACGCATTGTATGATTTATTAGATACAAATAAAGAATTAAATATAGGAGATATTATAGAAATACCAATTAATATATCCATGAAATACAACATTTCAAATCCATGGTCTACGTCATTAGATAACAATGAACAAAGAAGTGTAGAAGGAAAATGGGCATTTTTATATAAATTTATTATACATTAATATACTAACTTCTTTCAGAAAAAGGTTCGCCAAAAATAAATAAATTTTACTTAACGCTTTTGTTAAATCGAATTGTGGGTAACGTGCCTTTGAAAACATTCACTATTATTATCTGCAGTCGGAACCCTAAAAAAATGATGGGTTTTTCTCTTAAATTAAATAATTATTTATTTTTAATATGTTTGAGTCAATAAAAAAATACTAGTTATTTTATTGACGATGATGAGATTCGAAACAGATCAAAATCAAAATACAAAAACAGATAATAAAATTAACGCGATGAATGAAATATACAGTAAATCGTTCAAATATTCTAAAGTAAATGAAATTGATGATACTTATTTAATACAACAGTTAACAAATAAATTTTACGATAGTATTGTTAAAAATTTAAATGATTCGGCAGATAAAGGAAGATACTATTGTGTTATGGAATTTAAAAAACATTATTTTATAAACTTATCACCAAATAAAGATAATGTTGACCTTGGAGATCCAAATATAATTGTTCACAAATTATTTAAATATATGGGTAATCCACATCTTACAGTCAATCAAAAGAAGGTTCCGTATTTAGGAACACCATTAAAATATAGCATTATTCCTAATAATCTAACTTTAAGAAAAGAGAATATATTAAAATCTGATTCTGATACTTTCTATATGAAAGTAAATATCAAAAGAAAAGATTTAATGATAGAATTTCGTTGGGATCATATACCTGATAAAAGGAAAAAGTTCTTCAATAATTTTGGTAGTGATATGACTTCTAATAAGGAAATGTCATTTCATACTGATAACAAATACTATCCATTATCTACACATAATATGTGGACAACAAATGTCAGTTCGCAAATTTAATATGCGTGTTTTATATAAAAATATAAAACACGCATATTACAAAAAAAACACTTAAAAAAAATAAACACTCAAAAACAAACATAAAAAAAACACTCAAAAACAAACATAAAAAAAAAACCAAAACAAAACCAAAAACAAAAGACAAGTAATGCCACCATGTTGATATTCATATAATATCATGTGCCGGGTCCCCAAGTCCGGAATAATACAGCTGCAGAGGGAATTTTAGTTTAATTTTTTTAATATTAAAGCAATTATTATTTAAAATATATAATGTCACATTTCTTAGACAAAAAAGAAATTAAATATTTTTTATCACGCAATATATTTCATCAAGATAAATCGGATAAAGATATTAATAGAATTATCAAAAATATTAGAATAATGAAACCAAATTGGAATTTTCAATTCATCGAAAATTACCTTATTTCTAGATATCCGGATTACTATTTTTATAATAAAAAATTGAAAAAACAATATATAAGACTAAGTCGTCAACAAAGAGAAATATTTAGATTAAATATTATTTGCAAAAATTATCTATGCGATGATATTCTTAAATATATTGAATTATTCATTTAACCTTTTTACAAAAAAGGTTCACCAAAAATATATATAATTTTTGCTAACGCTTTTAACAAAAAGCGTTTCTACAATGATTTGCATGCAATTTGAACTTCATCAAAGATATTAAGGAAGTCGGACCATTCAATCCAAAATTTGCCATCATTATCAGCTGTAAAATTCACTTCTTTAGCAATTTCAGAATATTCTTTCCATTTCAACGAACTATCCGACCAATCTAATGTAGATTCCCCCGCTCCCCACGGATTACGTAGACACAATAATCGTATATTTTTTTTTGATAAACGTGTAGCAAAGAATAGGCATGACGTTCGACTAAACCATCGTCGCGTTTTTTTTCCATAACATCTCCATGAATTGCACAACTCATTAAATAATTTTTGGTATCGCATTTTTTTAAATACATAAACATATTTTCATATCTACATTTTTCTCTAGTGCCATATCCGCTAACATTCTGAAAGTTCCAAGGATCATTTTTATTTCCAACAATTATACTTTTACTCCAATCAGAATCACCTTTTATCCAATATTCGATATTTTGACAACCCGTCAAAACAATCCATGCTAAACTTGGAAATCCCCCATCTAATTTTGTATAAGAGCCTGCCATTTTAGCAAAAGCTTTTTCTAATAATAATATGTACATTTCATTTTCATGAGGTTGCGAGAATAAAGGTTTTGGAGGCATATACCTGCCACTTTCATAGCAGGGTATTCTATCATCAATTGTTACAGTTATCCATTTATTTTTTGAGCAATCAAATAAATTAATCTCATATTTTCCTACTTTAGAAACTTCTTTTGTTTTAAATATTTTTGTTTTAAAATAATCTGGAAACTCCGCGACCGATGCAAACGCGGCGAGTAGCCAGCAGTCTCCTACACATCCTTGAAGAATATCATTTGGTTCTACATTATGAAATAATACCATTTTTGAAAACATTGGTTGTAAATTACAGCTTCTTATCCATGAAACAGTTTTTAAATTATTTACTATTTCTCCATCTCCAATTGAGTGGAAATCCGCTTTAAATTCAGTATCAATAAATTTTAGGTTTTCATTTGTATTATTGTATATTTCAAATTCAACATATGGGGTTATTACAATATTTGAACTCTTAAAACTACTATTTTCAGGTAATTCATCAAAATCATCACTTTTAAAGAAAAAACTATAACTTCCTAAATTATTACCAATTACCCAAAATTGAGAGAAAAAAGTTCTTAATTTATATAGATATTTTTGATCTTCTTCATTATAATAAGCAGTACTACCGTAACATTTTTTCACCATTTTTTTATATCCGCCATCAATGTTTGTATATTTAGAATACACAATTACAATATCTGAAGGGCTTTTCTTACTACTACTTGAATTACTTATTTCGTTACACTCATTAAACTCTTTAAAATCTTTACATTCTGTTACCAATACATTATCTTGTATCCACAAATTGTTTCCGTGATAAATGTTCCATTTATTTTCAGATAATATTATATCTGATTTATTTAATTTAACATAGACTCTATATGATTCGGAATATAATCTTGTAGAAATAACATATTTATTTTTATTAATTTTGTATATATACAAAGATTTGTCTATTTTACAATAAGTTTTTTCTTTGTATTTTCCATCTTTTTCTAATAATTTATATGTACCATATATTTTCAAATTTGTTTCTTTAGTACAACTTAAATTTATGTACATTATATTAATATCTATAATATGAAATTTTAAATTTTAAATTTTTACGACACATATTATTAATCTATTAGTAATATAATGACTGAAGATAATATAATGACTGAAGAACAAGAATTACAATTTTTGCTTAAAAATTGGAAAAAAATACCTATTATAAGTACAAAATTAATTATGAAAAATTTTCCAAAAGTAGTCAGTCCTTGGAAACATTGGAATAATGTAATAGATGTTCTTAAAGAAAATGCTACACAAGAAACAGAAATATCTACAAAAAAACAAATCGAATCAATTCAAATAGATGATGCAAATCAAATAGATGATGCAAATCAAATAGATGATGTAAATCAAACAGATGATGGAAATCAAATAGATGATGCAAATCAAATAGATGATGCAAATCAAATAGATGATGTAAATCAAACAGATGAAGATGATGCAAATCAAATAGATGAGAATACAATAGATGAAATTAAAATGAAAATAAATATAAATTTGAATAATATTACTGAAACAGATGATTTATACAATATAGATTATAGGACAGACGTTTCGGATATGGATAGTCAATCTATTTGTTCATTTGATGATAATTGGAATTAAATTAGATTAATAATTTGATATTTCTAAGTTAAATAATAAAAAATATTATTGAAAATTTAAAAATATAGAATATTTGTAATCAAACATTAATTGTAATCAAACATTAATTAATATTATGTTTTTCTTTGAGTACACATTCTAAATTTTGTATTACTTCTTCCCAGTTCCCTTGTTCTTTTTGTTTCATTAATATCGCTTCTGGATACCAATTTGTTGTTGAATTAGTACCCCATCGCCATTCATGACCTAGTGTTAATAACACATAAGTTGGTACTCCAAGATTTAATGACAAATGAACAATAGATGTATCAGTAGAAATTACTCCAGAACAAGATTTGATAATTGATACAGAATCTTCAAAACAATTTGTACCTTTATCTATATTTTTAAAATACTCGACATTATTTCTAAATAATATTTGTTGTTCTTCTTGCGATATATTTTGTGCTATAACACACCAATTAATATTTGGTATTTTAAATAATTCTATCGCATATTTTAAATCCATTCTTCTATTAGTTTTTTCCTGTACATTATTTGGATTTCCTTTCCAATTCAATATATATTTAATTTTATTATCTTTTTTACATTCTCCAATATGTTTAAATAATGGAGTAAAATCCAATGTATTATATGAAATTTTCAATTCTTTTATTAAATACATAAAACTACAATGATAATCAAAATGATATATTTTAGATGATTCTGTATATTTTATTAATTCTAAATTATCATAGTCACTCTGCATTTTTTGAAAAAACCAGAAAAGACAGTCATCCAAAAAAAATATAATTTTATTATTTACATATTTACTACATACTATAGGTACAAATCTACTTAACATGAATGTATCACCTAAACCACCACCATCGTATACCAGTAATGTTTTATTATTATCATATATTTCAAAAAAACTCATATTCTCTGCAGTAACTCCCGGTCCATTTATATAATTCAATCTATTAATATACGGATACGCATTTTCATAATCCCCTTGTTGCAATTGGTTAGTTGCATAAATACTTTTAACATGTTTTTTTAATTCATTTGAAATGTTTAAATTATCTAAATTATTAATTATATTCTGACTATATGTGGTAACAGTTGAATAATCGCCATATATTGATAAAATATTAGAGTATGAAAATACCAGATCTACATAAAAGGGATCGGGTTTATTTTCTTTAAATTGATTCCACAATTTTCTTAAAATTTCAAGTGATTTCTTATAGTTTCCAATAGTATAATAATTTTTTCCATATTCTAATTCCATATAATGTTTATTTTCTATTTGAATATGTTCTTTTTCTTCTACTCTATTATATTTGGGATATATTTTTTCTTCTTTAAAATATGAATTATATTTTTCATTAATTTTACGTTTTATATTGTAGCGTTCGTCATTCGTTATATGAATTTTTTCTGCATAAGAAATATATTCTTTATCAAATTCTTTTTTTTCACTTTTATTACGTATCAAATCTTCTAATATCCATAATTTATTATTAACTTTATATAATTCATTAAAAAGATTATCATAATTATTTACACTTTCATTTTCTGAACAAATTGCATTAATTTCATTTTGTATATTATGTTTTGCTTCTGAATTTTGTGCTTTTTTCACTTTAATTTTTAGTATAGTGAGCTTATCTACAATTTCACCGAAACTACAACTTATTTTACATTTCATATAGTTATTAATATATAACATAATTTTATATAAATATAAATATAAAATATAAATGTCAAAATTATATAATATTGCAGGAAGTGCTTTATTACATAATGAATTAAATGACAATTACTGGAAAGATAAAGCAAAAAAATTAATCAAAGAAGGTGAAAATGTATATGATTCTTTAAGTTTATGTTTAAGTCGTCTTGAGTATGTTTTAAAATCGGATGATTTCGGAAATTCAGATTACTGGTATACTATTGAATTGATAAGAGCTGGAACAAAATTACATACATGGTTATTAGATATTATAAAAGAAATGGAATGTGAAAATAGAATAGAGATGACAATTCGCGTTTCAATAAAAAAAGGTTTACCAATTAAAAGTGTCAACAAAAATATTCTTAGTTATCTAAAACCAATTGCGTCATCATCATATTGCAATAAACAATAGTAATAAAATTACTATTCATTTACAGATACCTTGGCATGTTTATCATCAAAATCACTTTCATCAATAGTCAAATTTAATCCATTCACTTCTAATTCACGTTTCTGTGGCACAGCGGGGAGCTCATGTGTTGGTGGTATATCTTCATTTTCTGTTCTTTCGCCCCTCGGTTTTACAAACATAGCTTTTGTAGGACCGATATATCCATGGTGTTCAATTGAATAAGTAACATGGGCACCCGGTTTGAGATCAAATTTATTATTATTATTATTATTATTATTATGTATCAAATCATATTCATGTACCATAAATTTTGATTGTCCGTCAAGTTCTCGAATATATCCAATTCTATTGCCAACCTCTCCATCATCTTCAAATTTTAGAAATATACCTTTTTGATTGTGACAATACTGTTTTGGTCCGTGATGTAACATCATTTCTTTTTGATGTAATTCATTATGTAAATTATATATTTCAATGTCTTTTTGTTGAAATTGTTGATATATAGTTTGAAAGTCAACAGTCTGTTTTTGTAATTCATAATTTCTTTTTTGTAATTCATACATAAGAGACTGGATCATACGATCTTGTTGTGCTTTTTTATGTAAGACATTTTCACGATGTCTTACACGACGAGAACTTGACCGATCACTTGGCAAAGAGGAGAGAGAAGACGTTGTAGAAGAGGACGGTGGATCCGACATAACATTATCCGCACCTATTGGGATTACATTACGCGCTCCTATCCCTGAGTCTGTTGGTGTTATATTGAATTTCACGCGCATATTTCTTTTTAATTTTTCTGCAGGTCTTCCATCGACCACGTAATGGATTGCACCCATATTATTGTCCTGTAATATTATACCTGTCACATAGTTTGATGTATCTCCGTAATGTGGTTTTCCATTAGATAAGGTATCGCGATGGTAGTTTTTTTTAAGAGACTTAATTATACCAGTTCCTTGAAGTAGTTGGTTTTGGTTATAATTGTTTGTACCTCCAAAGAAATTTTCAAGTTCCTCATCTAGATCCTCATCATCCATCAAATAATCTAGATCCTCATCATCATCTTCGTCATTATCCTCCTCTTCCTTATAAATTTCCTCATTCTCCTCATCTAGATCCTCATCTTCCTGATCAACAGGACCATCAAATTCGTAGATTGCATCATCACTAAAAACCGCAACATCTTTCTCATTATCCTCATTCTCCTCATTAGAATGACGATGTTCGTATGGAAATGTTCTTATATTTAATTCTTTCTCTAAGAATAAAGGTTCCAAGGTTTCAAAGGGTTCTAAACGTGATCCTTGATAATCATCTTCTTTGCTATTATAACCAACTGGTTTTTTATCTTTTTTTATTTTTTTTATTGTATTTACATGTTTTAGTGTCTTTCTTTTAGCTCTAGTTTTTATACCCCTTCCAATTTGTAAATTTGACATATAATTCAATGCTATATTTTATTTTACAAAAAAGACAAATTGCAAACTTAATAAAAAAAAGTGTATTATCTGTACAGATAATATTGTTTTAAAAAATAAAAAAAAACTTCCCTCTGCAGCTTTATTCATGACTTGGGACCATGCACATTATGTTATAATAATGTGGTAGCATTATGTGTTTTTTTTGTTTTGTTTTTGTTTTGTTTTGTTTTTGTTTTGTTTTTGTTTTTGTTTTTGTTTTTGTTTTTGTTTTTGTTTTTGTTTTTGTTTTTGTTTTTTAGTGTTTTTTTTGATTTTTTGATTTTTAATTATCAGTATCATATTCCTCAGTTTGAGTATAATCGTTTTCGGCATTATTGTTATTATCATATTCGTCATTATCATCATCATAATCATCATTATCATCATCATCATCATCTCGAAGTTTACCGAATTGATCATGTTGACCAACAT
>Ga0181420_1000158_pt1 | contig 26067 bp, 15 predicted proteins | sample 43SPOviralmetaG_FD_130145 | JGI IMG/M metagenome (GOLD analysis project Ga0181420, IMG submission 130145) | Marine viral communities from the oligotrophic San Pedro Time Series (SPOT) site, San Pedro Channel, CA, USA - 43 SPOT_SRF_2013-05-22 | ecosystem: Environmental > Aquatic > Marine > Strait... | reverse complement strand
TAACAATTTTTTATTGAACTCACCTGCATTTAATGCCTTAGCAGATAACAATCAAATAAAGATATCTAGAATATCTGGTACAAAAGTTTTAAGAAGTTTATCTAGTGAGTTAGATGTAAATTCTAGTCTAACTTTAAAGAGCACAGACTATGGGAAATATACCCCTGCTGAATTTTTAGTTACTAATATAAATAACTACTTGGCTTTTTACAATACTCTTAATAGAAAACCTTTAAAGTCTGTAATAGTTAAGGATCCTGTAAATGGTATAGATAGTAGATTTGCTATATCTCCAAATTTAATTAGAGTTATGGAGTCTTCAAATACAGGTGATCAAACAACTCTACCTATTATAAAAGCAGTAGAAAAAATACAAGGAAGAGATGTTATTACTGATGAAGTATTAGAGGCCTTTTATAATTTTGTTGAGAATGAGTACAACAGAATAGTAAGAGAGAATGGTCCAAATAGAACTACTGATGTAATAGAAGGATATAATACTGGAGAATATAGAGCAAAAACATTTGCTAACAATGAGACACTTTTAAATATAGATACTAGAAGTGGGCTAATACAAGAAGCACTTTCAGAAGAGCCAGCTGCATTTGAACAAGCTTTAAGAGCAGCTAAGCTAACTAAAAAGTCATTTAAGAAGCAATTAGAAGCCAACTTAAATAATAAGTTTAATGAGTTTGATAACTTAATAGATACACTAAACGTTAGAAATAGAATAGATAAGAAAATTATACGTGGTATAAGCAGAGGTACTACTGGAGCTGTTAAAGAAGCTGCTGAGTCAACTGCAGCTATGTATAATCTAATTGACACAGATCCTATTTATAATCTTAAACAAGTGTTTTTCAACAATTACTTAAATGTTAAATCATTAAATGAGCTTTATTTAAGTGATCAAGCTAAAGTTTTAAAAGGCTTTACTGATAAAAGTAAAAGAGCAAAGGGTAATAACAACTCTTTTATACCTGCTGAAACATATTTAACTGATCCACGCTTGGGTGTAATGCATGAGACAAACAAAATAAATCTAGTTGCATTTAATGAACCAACATTGATGTCTGGGCTGAGTTCAAATTCTATTCAGATTGCAGATGCACAAGTATATGGTACTGTAAAAGCTACTAGACATTTTCAATTTGGTATTGGTGAAATGACACCAGCATTAGCTGCTGCATTAGATAAAATTGAACAAGGAGAAGTTTTACAATGGGAAGAGATTGATGAGCTTATATCTCAAGGCAACATGTTAAATTCTAAAAAGTATGCATACTTTGATGGTGAAACATATATAAAGATGTCTTATACTACTTTAACCAAAGAGTTAACATCTATGCAGAACTCTGATGATATGTGGGTTGCTAAGCCAGGTCAAGAAAAATTACATAATCTAAGAGTCAACCTAGAAGAATTAGATAAAGAAAATCAAACTGTAAGTATAGCAGCACCTGAGTCAGCATTAAAAATGATGAAGCAAAATTTAAATCCTATTAGTGATTTAAATGGTCAACCTAATGGTTTTACAAATAATGCTACAACTATTTATGCTAAGTACTTTGGCTTACAACAAATTAATCCATCAAATAAAAAACAGATTACTTTACAAAGTCAGATGAAAACTTTAAACACATCTGAACAAGATCCTAGAAATAAGGATATTCAACAAACAATTGTAAATTATAATAATGATTTAAAATATAGATCAAGATTAAAGTATAATGCTAAAGTTAAATTAACATTTAATGTAGAAGATGTAAGATCAGAAATAGATGCATCAAAATTAAATAAGATAGTAAGTCCTAACTTAGTATTGTTTTCTAAGTATGCAGTTAATTCTTTACAGGCTAGTCAATCAACAAGTAATCTAATTGAGTTTTTTAGTTCTGATGAAAATAACCAACTTAAATATAATTTAGATAACCCTTATACTATAAGTAAATATGAACAGTTGTTCTTGACATATTTTAGTCAAGGTGTTTTTCAAGAAAAAGTAAATGGAACTAGTGTTGCATTAGTATCATCATTAGGGAAGAATGTATACAGAAGAGTATTTAGTATAGAAACCTTTAATGGTAAAGTTACTCCTGATAGACAAGAAGTAATAAGAGAAAATGAATTTCTTAATGGAAACTTTACATTAGATAATAGAAGCCTTGAAGAATTAAACACTGGTGATCCTTTACCAGCTGAAGGTGTTATTATAGTAGACCGTTTAAGATATAACTTAAAAGAATATAAAGGTGGTGAATACCAAGGTCAAAGATATTCTGAAGCAATTATGCCTCCTCAATCAAAAGAAGTAAATGACTTATTGGCTTATAAGAGTAAATTTAGAAGATATAAAAATACTATACCTGATGTAGTTAGTGAGATGTATGCTGTACGTATACCTAGTGAAGACTATCATTCTGCCTTTAATGTAAAGGTTGTAGATTTCTTACCAAACTTTATGGGAGGTTCAGCAATGTTTTCAAATGAACTTATAGAAGTGTCTGGTGCAGATTTTGATATAGATCAAGCATACATACACATGAAAGAGTTTTATGTAGAGAATGATGAGTTTAAGGCATATGAGAATAATTATTCTAGTTATATTAATTATGTAAACAAAAAGGTTAATGAAACAGGAAACCAATATTCTGAAGCTATAAAATTATATAAATTACAAGGTGTTATCATATCTGATTCATTAGTTGATATAGATCAAGCACCTGCTGAAAATGCTGGGTTTAGTAAAAATGCTATTGGTGCTTTAAAAGTATTAGGTATGCCTATTACTCAAAGTGAGTTTAATCAATTTGTAAAAGATAACAACCAGGCTCCTTATGAAGCACCTGTAAGTAATAGACTAGTAGATTATAAACGTCAATTAGTAAGTAATGATTATTTAACATCAGGTACATATCCAATAGCTTATAGACCGTCTAACCTAGATTTATTAAAGAATGTTTGGGAAAGTGTAAGATTGTTACCTGGATTTGCAGAAAGAACTAACCAAGCAGGTAAAGATATAGACACCCTTACTGGACAAACTGTTGCTTTTACAAACAATAAAGGTGCTTCAATTGGTTCAGTGGTTTCACCAAACTTATATTTATCTTTATTTAAAGAGTATAATATAGGTTTAGGTACTTTAAAGTTTGATCTTGATGGTAAAGAGTATGAGTCTTTTGGTGGAACTTTAAATGAAAACGGAATGAGAAAACAAGATTTAATGTCTTCTCTAATAGTTGCTATGACAGACAATGCTAAAGAGTTTTTGGTAAGTAAGTTAGGTTTGAACGCTCATGCTACACGTATGTTAGCAAATATGATTCAACTTGGTGTTCCGTTAGAAACTTCTATACTACTTTTAAATCAAAAAATTATACAAGATATATATAGACAGATTGATAATAGTGATGGTATATCTCCTTCTATTGGAGATACTATAGACAATATAATAGAAAGAGATATTAAAGGTAAAGTAGTAAATGGTGTAGTTCCTAATATAGATATTTTAAAAAGAGGAGTAGCTGAAACTTTAGAAGGACTTGAATTACAAGGGGTCTTACAAGTTTTTGCAAAAGTAATTACTATATCTAATTTTACTGTTAAATTAAATAGTCTAGTAAGTCTTAATAATGGATTAGGAAAAAACATTGATAGTATTTCTCAAAGGGTAGAAAGCATAAATGATTTTATAAAGAACCCTTATTTTATAAAGGTAAAAAATATGTTGAATAGTTCTTATCTATCTGGATTAGCTCAACAACTATCAGACATAAATACAAATATTTTACCAAAGATGTTTTTATCACAGACACCACGTGTAAAAAGAATTACATCAGAATTAGCTAGAAGATTAGATACAAACTTATATAAGAAAAGTGAGGCTGCTAGAACAAAAGTTAAAAAAGATGTATTAGCATTTGTAACATTAAGTGCATATCAAAATATAGATAAAAATAATCCTTTAAGTAATGGTATAATATATCCAGGACAAGACAATGAACAAGGTAATGTATGGCATGCAGTAGAACAACTTAGAATAAGTGATCCTGGTAATTTCTTTTTATTTGATTTTGTTACAACATACAAACCAAATGATAAGGGTAATAGATCAGGTCTATATCTAGCTCAAGCAAACACATGGAGAAAGCTAAATAGATTACAAAAATATGATCTACAAACTTCATTTAATAAATTATACAATAACCCTGATACAAGACAATTTGCAAAAACTGTTATAGATTATATCATGGTTAAAGATGGTTTACAATTAGCACCGGGCGGCTTATTAGAATCAATTAGCCCATATGTTTTAGAAGACTATTTATCTGCAATTAATTCTACAGAAAAATATTTAAAATCTAAAGAATTCACAGATTCTGGAGGCATTATATCTTTTGTAGAAAACTATTTGCTATCTGCATCTAATGCTAAGTTATTACCAAGAGAGTTTAATTCTGGAACTGACCCAATTGCAATAAGAAGGATAGATACTACAGATGATTTGGGTAGAGTATCAACTACGTATCAAAAAAATGATCAAGAAGAAACATCAGTTGATTTGATGGGTTCTCCTATACAGTTTGGTGCAGGGTTTATGTTTGGTAATAGACCTACTTTAAAACAAATGATGGAGAAGCCTAAAGTATCAGAGGCAAGAGAGGTGCCTTTAGAAAGTAGTATGCCAGTTGCAATAATAGAAAATTGGATTAATACACCAGAAGGGTCATTAGCTAATCAAACTCCTGTACAATCTGCAGAAAAACTTGTGGTAAAGTACTTAGAAGAAAGAGGTAAAAGAATAAAAAAATATTCTGGTCTTGATGAGTTTATGAGAGAAGTAGCCGAGGTTCCATCAAATGTTGCAGTAGAAGGATTTTTTAATAATCTTGGTGTAGCTAAAAAACTTACAGAATATATAACAAATGTTATTAGTAATACTGTAAACACATCAGAGGTTGTTGAAAGCAAGACTGTACCACAAATATTCCGTAATCAATCTATTAATTTGGATGTAACAGACGAATCAGTAATTATAGATAGTATAAATATAGTAGACACTGCAGAATTAGATGCTCTTCAGGCATCAATTGCAGAGGCAACAGAAAATATTACTTCTGAAGAGCTAGGTATATTAGAAGTAGAAGAGCTTCCTATTAGTGAGAATAGACAAGAGTTAATAGATCAGTTAGATATGTTTGATCCTTTTATTAGTCATCCAGAGATCACAGAGTTTTGGGATAGTAATATTGAAGACGGCTCATTTAGTACAGAAGTTAAAAACTTTAAAAGAGAAAATAATATTAATAGTTTAGAAGATTTATTAGATTTGTATGATAGGAATCCTAACTCTATGTGGAGTAGTCCACAAGATTTAATTGATCAGATTAAAAAATGTAATTTATAGTTATGGCAAAATGTCCAAATAAAAATACGGCAGAGTATATAGCATTATTAGAAGTTTATAAAACAGATCTAATAACTACTAATGTTATTAATAGTTGGCAAGAATCTACTGACAGTGAGGCAATCCCTACCGTAGCAGAAGCTGCTTTATATGTTAAAGATAGAAAAGCTTTAAACAATTTAAAGCAAAAAGAGTTTGGACAAGCATTATTAAATAATTTAAGTAGAGAAAAGATTATTCACAATCACCAGGGTTCTTACTATATAAACAATACTGATCAAGAAACTTTACAGATAAGTGATTCATTGATTGAGTCTAATGTTAGAAGAGCAAAAAGATATTTAGATGCTAATAATTTGCCAGCTGATTCATTAACTATAGAGAAGACACCTAAGACCTATGCAGTTGCAGTTAACAGTAATTTGTTTACAGCAAAAGATATGCTGCCTAAATCAAGATCATGGGATACTCCTAGGGCAAGACAGGTAGTAAAACATTTAATGAGAATGTTCCCTGATGTGAATGTAAAATTAGCTACACCTACAGAAGCAAAGAAGATGTATGATTCATTACCACAATGGAGAAAAGCTAAGGTGCCGTTTGCACAAGTTAATTCTTTTTATGTTGGTGGTAATGCTATTTTAGTTAAAGGCAGAGTTACTGATGAAATAGCAATTGAGGAAATGTTACATCCATTTGTAGAAGCAATAAAGGTAGATAACATCCCATTATATGAAACTTTATTAGATGAATCTAAGCTTATGTTTCCTGAGATGACTCAACAAATAGAAGATGCATATAATAAGAGAAGAAACATAACTGCAGAGGAAAGAGAAATGGAAGTAGTTACTCAGGCCTTATCAAGACATTTTAATAAAGAGTATGAAGAAAGTCCTACACAGGCTTTTTTAAATAGCATAGAACAATTGCTTCAGTGGTTTAAAAATATAATTGAAAATCTTAATCAATATATAACTGGTAGAAAATTACCAGTACAAGCAATTAGATCTGATCTAACACTGTCTGACGTAGCTAAGTTATTAAATACGTCAGGTATATCTTTTGAAATAGGCCAATCTATCAATGGTAGAGTAAGATACAATCTTACACCAGAAAAGCAAAGTTTAGTAAATGAAGCTTTAAACTCTTCTGTAACAGACCAACAAAAGATAGTTATTAATGAAATGTTTCATAATATAAAAGAAACAGCTGCTTTGTCAGATTCATTATCTGCTAATACACCTACTAACTTTATCAATAACCTAGTAGTTCTTAACAAAGACAATAATACTTTTTATGATATAAATACAAGAGAAGCATATCAATCAGCTGGTGAAGTAATAGGTAAAGTTGATAAGTTCTCTACAGCAATTAAAGATGATATTAGTACTATAGTTGATGCAGTGGCATCATATAAAACTTTTGAAGAAATATCTGAAGGTTTATCATTGGACAAAGAACTAGCACAAGCAGCATTTGAAAACATTAAAGCTGATATTGTAACAATTAAAAATGATACTGATGTTATATTAACTAATGTTATTTTTTCTGACCCTAAGACTAATGTTGCTGCAAAAGCAGATATAGTTTTAGTTGATAAGTTTGGTAATTTAAAAGTTATAAAGGTTAACACAATTGGTATAGATCAAGGATCTGGATATGAAGATGTGTTAGTTCCATTAGCATCTGGTAATAGATTAAAAAATAATAATGTTTCTGAGTTACCACTTAGAGTACAAGATGCTATTGAGATAAACCTTATAAGCAGGATGGCTACTAATATGGGATATAAAATAGATATGGATCAATTTGCCAGGTCAACTATAAATATTCAGATAGATGATTCAATACTTACACTTCCTAAATTAGATTACACAAGTATAGTTCCACATAGAGCATTTGACAATGCTATTAATGTAGACTTTTTAATTCCTGAAACAGTTTATAATGTTGAAGGAGAAATGTTAGATCAAAAATTAGACGAAGGTGGTACTGATGGAATTGTATATGATTCAAGAAAAGAAGAAATAGAAGATGCATTAATGGAAGACATAGAAATTGTAGATCCATATGAAAATGTAGCTTTAAGTTCTGTATTTGGTGCAATTAAAGATTATAGATTAGCTATTGTTACTAAACAAGAAATGTTAGATAAAGTAAAAAGCAATATCTACATGGAAAGAAGTAAGGCAGAAGCTAAAGAACAGATAGAAAATACTTTAGCTGTTATAGATTTAGCACTAATTGATCCAGAGAATAATAAAGATATATCTACAGCATATACAACATTGTTACAGGATTCACTAAGACAAATGAAAGAATACAAAGATTATATTACTAATCCAGATAATGTTAAAGAAGAGGGTTTTATAAATAGAGTATTAGGATTTGACAGATTTATGTCAACTTTTGAAGGTCTCTATAACTTTAAACAAAACAAAGGGTTAATAGAACAATTAAATGCTACACAAAGATATTTGATAAATAATATTAATGCAGTATTAATTGAACTAAATGGTCCTGCCTCAGTAGTTAATAGAAAGACTGATAGACAAGGATTAGTAAACAGAGCACTGTTTGATTTTGCTGAAGAAGTAGTAAGAGCAAATATGAGAGATGGTTTTGATCCAAGTGATAAAGTTATTATTCAAGATCATTCAGGTATGACATTTACTTTAGCAGACTTTGAAGATCTTTTAACAACGGTTCCTGATATATCTAATTCAGCTCTATACTCAAAAGATTTATCAACAAGTAAAGATGTTATATTAGCAACAATGGACAAAATATATAAAGCTCAGATGCAAAAGCTATTAACTAACATTTCTATGCGTGATAGCAAAGTTGTATCTGCAGCTGAAAAACTTAGATTACTTCAACCTGGTGTATCTAAAGATAGGCTTTATGATTTTATGTTAAATTTTGATGAGAACGGTGTGCTAAAACCTGATGCATATGTACAACCATTAGGTTTAAAATTCCGTGAAAGACGTAGAAATTTATTTGCTGCAACACAAGATGAAGCAGGTGTACCTTTTCAATATGCAGATGTTACTAATCTTGAAGAAGCAAAAAAGACAGCTCAAGGTAGGAAAGATATAGAATGGAATAAAAAACTATCTAGATTAAAGACTAATGTGACACAGTTTATGAGAGCTGAAATAATCAATGATAAGAAACAACCAATAGATGGTGACTATCATAGATATACACAAGAGTTTAAAGATGTCCGTAATGTTTATGAAGAGTGGAGCCCTAGGAGTTTTAGTTGGGAAAAACGTATTGGTGTATCAAAAAATGACTATACTAAATATAGAGCTAAGTATTATAGAACTACAGATTATGTAAAAGCTTTTAAAAAGGCAGGTGAGCCTACAGGTCAAATTAAACGTGATGAAACTTTTTCATCTGTAAAGAATGAGTACATTGAGCCTAGATTAATAGCTAGACCTATAGATCCAAAAACTGGTAAGCCAGAGGATATGCGAAGTCAAAAGTATATAGATATAATGGAGCCTAAGGTTAATGATGCATTATCTGTAGCACGTAGAGAATACTATGATATGTTTATAGAGTTATATGAAGGAGAGATGCTTAGTAAATTACCTCCACAGACAAGACAGAAAATGTTAGGTAGTGTGCCATTGGTAAAAAGCAATATTGCAAATGACTTAAAGAAAAACTCTTACGGAGGATTATTTACCAGAATGTGGGCTAAGTCAAGTAGAAGTATGAAAAATTTATTTACATCTACTACACAACAGAAAACAGTTGTTGTTAATGAATTAGGAGAAAGAGTAGATAGCATGCCTATATTTTTTACTGGTAACCCTAGAGTAGAAGAAAGACTTACTCAGTTAGAAAATAAAATTACACAGCTTAAAGAGGACTATAAAAACAAAAAGATAAAGCTAAAAGAATACAATAAACAAAGAAATATATTAGAAGGTTTAGTACAAAAACAAAGAAGTCAACCTACAATAGGTGAGGTAAGCACTGATTTAACAGATAGTTTATTACAGTTTAATAGAATGGCTGAACATTTTGAGACTATGGGTGCTGTAGAAGACACAATCAATGCACTAATTAAAGTATTAGAAAAAAGATCATATATTGCACCAGGAGGAAACTTAATTACAGGAACATTAGATAAAGTTACACCAGAAAAATGGAAAATTAAAGGTGAGGGCGGTAATGAAGGACTACAAAAGAATGTAGTACGTAGAGCACGAATGTGGCAAAAGATGGTATTATATGATAATGCTAAAGAGAGTAAAGGCTTTATTGACAAATTTGTTGATGCGTTAATTTCAGTTTCATCCTTATCTTATGTAGCCTTTAACCCTTTTGGTAACATAAATAACTTTGTATTAGGTCAAATCAATAATACAATAGAAGGTATAGGTGGTAGATTCTTTACAAGAAAAGCATACTTACAGGCAGAAAAAGAGTTTAATACAGAAGGAATGGCTGGAATTGTTAAAAGGACAGCCATGTATGGTGTTCCAGAGCTTATAGATGTAGCTACTTTAGGAGGCACAAATATTGCAGCACGTTCATATGATCCAAATAAACCTACAAATAAGTATGAAGGTGTAAACGAGTTTTGGAGAATGATGGATGAAAGTCAAGATATAAGAGAATCTGGTAGAGAATCATCTGGACAAAAAAGTATTTGGGAAAGATTCAAAGCTATAGGGTATACATTACAGGATGGATTTGAATATGCTGTACAAACTAAAATTGGATCTGCTGTATTATTTGATACTCAGCTTATAGCAGAGGATGGCACAAGTGCTAGTATGTATGATGCTGCACAATGGGATCCTGTTAAGAAAGAAATTACATATGATAAAAAGTGGATTAAGTATGTTCCTAATAAAGTAACAGGAATAGCAGTTGAAATAGGAGGGCCTCTGACTCAATCTACTAAAGCTTTTGCTGACACAAGAAATAAAATAAGAGAAGTAAACAAACAGACACATGGTAACTATGCTAGAATAGATAGAACGGTTGCACAGAATCATTTTATGGGTCAATTAATATTTCAGTTTCATAAGTGGTTTGCACCAGCACTAAGAGCTAGATTTCAAAATCAGTACTATGATCAGAATTTAGGTTGGATGGAAGGAAGATATAGATCATCTTTACAGTTTCTTAGATATTCACTTAAACAAGTGGCAACAGGAAAGGTAAAAATGAGTGAGGTAGTATCAGAATATAAAAACTCTGTTAAAGAAAACAATAAAACAGATAGTGGTGGGGAAATAAGTGAGTCAGATATGGAAGCTTTAGTACAAAACAAAGTTGGTAATATAAATAGAACTGTTGGTGAAGCATCTATGATTATATTAAGTATGATGATGATGTCATTATTAGACACTGCATGGGAGGATGATGAAGATGATGCGCTGTGGGTTAAGAAAATAAAGAACTTTGCAAAATATCAAACACAAAGAACATATAAAGAAATGGTAATGTTTGTTCCAATATCACCTGATGGTGTACAAGAACTCTTTGCTATGATTGGTAGTCCAATTGCTTCTACAAGAACTCTTGGTGAGTTAGCAGAAGCATTTTCTGTAGGTCTAAGCACTTTAGCATATGGATCATACTATGGTTTTGATAGCCCAGAGTTTAGAGAGGATAGTGATCTTGTGTATCAAAATAAACCAAGAAAAGGAGACTTAAAGTTTTGGAAAAACTTGGGTGACGCAGCACCAATTTTATCAACTATACAAAAGTGGGAATCTTTTGAGAAACTTGACAGTTGGTATATTGCTGATTAAATGCCAAATTTTCAGGTTAAGTTCTTCTTAGATTCATAAAAAGTTCTTATATTATTATATAAACCAATAGTATTAACATAACAAAACTACAATATGAAAAGATATGTAAGTTTATTAGTATGTATATTGGTTATGAATGGGGCTTCTGCTCAAGATAGTTTACCATTTTTTAAATCCCTATACGAAGATTTTATTAAATATGGTACTATATATGGTGCTGGTGACATCAAAAACTCTATAGAAGCGGATGAGTCAACCTTTTTTGTAAGAACAAACCCTGATGGGGGCCTATATGATATACCTACTGTAGTAGACAATACACCTGATTATCCTTTTGATTATAGAATTGGCTTTGGTTTACGTAAGCTTGCAAGGTTTAACTATGAAAGAAAGCCTAAAAACTTTTATGATGGTACAGAAAATCAATTGGCTTTCTCTGCTCCTAGCTCAGCTTTTACTGGTTTAGAGTATCAATTACATTGGGAGAAAGAAAGATGGAGGGGTGAAGATTTTAAAAACCATAGGTTCTTTATAAAGCATACTGGAAAAAACCACATATTTAAAGTTGAGTCAAGAGAAGTAGGAAAGATAAACTTAGCGTATCAATCAGCAGAAGTAAGAGCTAGACTACCTATTGGTGAAAAGTTTAGTATTTCTGCTGGTGCAATCTATAGAACTCATAGCCGTCCATATGGATATAACCCGGTAGAGATTTGGCTTAATGAAACTGAAATTGCTATGGATGGTGATGGAAACCCAATCTTAGACCCAGACGGTAACCCATATGAATATGCAGCAAACCCTTGGTATAGTTTAGGTTTTGAGTATGGATATGATGACATATACTTTACAGAAACAAGCATTGATCCACAAACAGGAGAAGAGATAACAGTTACTGATTGGTATTGGGTTGATTCTGAAGGCAATAGAGTAGCTGATACTGATTTAGAATTTAGAGAAACTGTGTTTAGAGATCTAATGAATAGATATAATAGAGAAGCATGGTCTGAGCTAGATCCATTTGGAGAGATAGCACCTATAGTTGGAATGGATTTTTATCATTATAAAAATAAGTTTTGGTTACATGCTTATGCTAATTATATTTTACCATATCACAAGTATATAAAAGGAGAAGAAGACCTTTCATATTTAAATAGAAACAACTGGGGTAAGGGCGGACTAAGATTAGACTCTGATTTAGAGCAATGGGAAGACTACTCTGCAGGTTTAAACTTAGGATGGAAAGTAGATAAAAATTTAGGAGTATTTATAGAAGGAGAATATAGTAAGATGTGGGACAGTGAATTATTCATGACTACATTTGGTTTAAATTATACATTAAGATAATAAATAATAATAGAAAAAATGGCAGGAGCACCAGAAATAGGAGAAAAAACAAAAATAACTTTAGATTTGAAAACAATTGGTATGGTGGTGGGCTTTACAATTTCACTGTCAACAATGTGGTTTACATTAAAAGCTGACATTGCACAGGCAATGGTAGAACCTAAACCAGCCATAGATAGAGTAGAGTATGATTTAAAGGATGAGCTTATAAGACAAACTATTATGGATACACAGGAAGATGTTGATTTGTTGCTAGAAAAGTTTGACAAGATGGAAGAGAGAATCTATGAGCTAACTAAAAAGCAATAAAATGAAGTACCTCCTTACAGTATTATTGCTTATAACAACATCAAGTGTACTGTCTCAGGAATGGATTACAGACAAAGACTTTGAAGAAAAGGTTACAACAGGATCAGCTTTTGATGAAGATGGAGAAGATGATGTTATTGTTGTAGAGTTTTGGGCAGAGTTTAACAAAGAGAATGCATTTCCAGACTGGGAAAAAATCAACAACCTTGAGGGAGTCACATACTATAGATGTGATATTGCAACCTCACCAAAATTAAAAAAAGAACTTAGGATTAGAATGGCACCAACCTTATTATTATATCTAAAGGGTGATGCATACATTAAATTTACAGCAAGAGCAAAGCTTGATCTATTATGTCCTGTAGACTATGACAAGATGGTCAGAGCTATAGAAGTGGTTAGACGTGAAGCAAGCTACTAAGTGGAAAAGCTTACACTTTTAGTATTTTATATATTTATTATTTTTACAGTTTATCAACTATTAATTGATGATTTAAAACAAAAATAAGCATGAGATGTAAAAAATGTAATTCAGCAATGACTTATTATTCTGGTGAGGGCACAGACAAATATTATTTTTGTCATGATTGTGATATTGTAGTTTTTATTAAAGACTAACCTTCACAGCTAGAACATTCAAGAATATTTCTTGCAAAGTCTTGAGCAGAGCTTTTACTAAATTGATAGTATAAAGTCTTTACTCCTTCTTCATGTGCATATAAATACAGCTGATTAATTTGCTTAGCTGATACAGAAGGGTCTATCATTAAGTTAAGAGACTGTGATTGATCAATATACTTTTGTCTTTGTGCAGCCTGTAGTACTAATTCTTTTGGTGTTATTTCTACAAATGATTTAAATACCCCTTTAGTAGGAAAGTCTAAATGTTGTACACTTCCATCTTTTTTAAGTATGGATTTCCATGTCTTATCATTATTAAGCCCATACTTTTCAAGCTCACATTCTAAGAAAGGATTTTTGTAAACGGTTTTAGATTTAGCAAGATCCTTAATGAAGTAGTTAGACTTAATAGGCTCTATACCCATAGAGACAGCACCATGTATAAATGAACTAGATTTAGTAGGAGCTATAGCCATAAGTGTAGTATTAGCATAGCCTTCTCTTAAAGAGCTATATCCGTATTCTGAACTTAATTTTCTTGAGGCTATTTCACTTCTGTCTTTTATTGTTCTAAATATTTCTGAGTTAAGCTGTTTAGCTTCTAATGACTCAAAATCAATAAGCTTTGATTGAAATAAAGAATGGTATCCTAACACTCCTAAGCCAATTGCTCTATGCTTCTCAGCAAAATTATATGCTCTTTTCATTCCAGGCATTGTTTCTGACTTAATAATGAATTCATCCATGACAGCATTTAAAAAGTATACATAAGTTTGTACTGCATCAGTCTCTTTAATTTCATCCCAGTGTAATAGGTTTATAGATCCTAAGCAACATACAAAAGAATTATAACTATCTGTTGGTAGCTGGATCTCTGAGCATAGATTTGATGCTGTAATCTCAAGCCCTATGTCTTTATATGGAGAGTTATTATTGGTATTGTCTTTAAACATTATATAAGGATAACCAAACTCAGATCTACGTTGTATAATCTTAGCCCATACTTTACGTTTCTTTCTATCTCCTGATTTCATTTCTTCCATCCATTGATCAGTAACTGTAACACCATATTGTAAATTTTGGATAGGGTTACCCTCAGTTCCTATATCTAAAAATTCAGATATATCAGGATGTTCTACTGGTAGGTATACAGCACAAGCACCACGTCTAGCTTCTGATTGTTTACATACATCTACTACAGTATCATAGATTCTAGCATAGTGTATTGGGCCATCAGCAAAACCTCCTGTAGATATTTCACTACCTCTTGGTCTAATGTTTCCTAAGAAAGCACTTGTTCCTCCCCCATACTTAGACATCATACCTATCTCACGCCCTGCATTAAGTATACTATCTAAATTATCATCTATGTTAGAGCCATAACAACTAATAGGCAGACCTTTTTGTTTACCAAAATTAATCCACACAGGAGTAGATAAAGAGTAAAAACCACGTGCCATATAGTCTTCAAACTTTTCTGCAAAGCCTTTGATGTTTAAATATTTTTCTGCCTTGATGGCAATATCTTTTATTCTTTGTTCTGGTGTTTCACTAATGTATCCTCTTGATAAGAAGGTTCTACTATTTTCATTTAGCCAGTAGTATCTTTTATATTCCATAATTAAAATAAATCATCTTCAGTTATGCTTTTACTCTTCTTATTGTAGTCTACACTTTTTTTGTAAAAGAAGTCTCCTTCTTTAGTACCAGTGATTTCAATGTCAAACCACTCTGTTAATTTAAGCATTTCCAAATCTACAATAAATAAAGTGGGCATCCCAATCTTTTCAAGAGAATTATTAAATCTATTCTTTATAAAATTCTTTATAGTTTTCTTTGGTAAGAACTTTAATTCACCTTTCTCAAATATCCAATCTAGTATACCACACTCAGCTTCATATGCTTTTTTACATGCAGAATGAATTAACTTTTCAAAGTCTTCATCAAACCAGCTAGGGTTTTCTTCTTTGATTATATTAATAAGTTCTGCTCCAAAGTTACCATGTATTTCTTCTTCTTTGCTTGTAGCTTCTACAACATTAGATATACCTTTTAGTACATTCTTTTCTTTATTAAAGCTCATCATAATTAAGAACTGGCTAAAAAGACTAACATGTTCTATAAATAGAGAGAACAATAGAACAGATTTAGTATACATTTTATTATCTCTACTGCGTGATCCATCTAAATACTTTTGTAAATAACTAATTCTACCTTTGATGGCTGGTACATCAATCACCTTTTTAAAATCATTTTCTAAACCTAAGATTCTTAGTAGTCTAGCATATGCATCTTTATGTCTTACTTCAGATTCTGCAAAGGTCATACCTACGTCACCTATTTCAGTTATAGACATTCTTTTATATATATCAGCCCAGAATGTTTTTACATTTACTTCTATCTGTGCAATTGCAAGCATGGTCTTTTTAATTATATCACGCTCTTCATTAGAGATAGTTACTTTAAAGTCTTGTATATCTTCTGTAAAATTAAATTCTGTATCTATCCAATAAGAATGTCTGATGGCATCTTTATAAGCTAAGAGCTTTGGGTATTCATAAGGTAAAATATTTAGTCTAGGTCTGAATATGTCTTTCATATTGTAAATGTATTTAGTTGTTAAGGACACAAAAGCCACACCTCTTGAGTAAGAAATGTAGCCGTTGAGTAATTATAATTTAAGAAAATTTGGTAAGACAAAAAAACCTTACAGATGATATTTTCATATTTTGTATTTACTTACTTAATGATTTTATAATTGCAATATATTTTGTATATTATTATTATACACTGAGTACACGTGAAGAACAAATATAATATAATATTTGACTGAGTGCTTCAAATTTTGTATATTATTAATATAGTGTATTAAAATTAATTATTATGTTTAAAAAATTTGTAAATATATTATGGACTTTTAGTCCTCAAGACTATTGGTTAAAGCTGTGGTCAAAAACCTCTATAGATGAAAAAGCAAAAGCATTAGCTAATGATTTACAATATAGATATGGACTAACAGTAACAGAAATAAAAGATGTAACAAAAGCATTAAAAGAAGTAGCTAATCAAATTGGTGATGTAGGAGGAGCTGTAAAAGGCAAAGCTAGAAAAGGAAGGAAAAAGAAAGAAGTTAAGTAATGGCTAGAATATTACATAGTGCTTATGTTAAACCTACCAGAGCTAAAAGACCAGGAGTACATTCCAAGTCTAAAAACTCAAACTTAGTTAGTAGTAAGAATTATAAAAAAAAATATAGAGGACAAGGACGATGAACATTTTAACTGATGTATTAAGTTTAATAAGAAGATCTGTATATGCTAAGAAAGCAGGTCTTGATGATGTATTAGTTCTAGGTGTAAACGAAGAACCAGATATGACTGGTGTTGCTTCACCTATTCCTTATAAAAGTATAAAAGTAATAAAGGTAAGAGATTTAAATGTTGCAGCAGAACATTGTGATCATGCAAACTCTCCAGCTAATCCAGCTGCTGGTACAGTGGGAGTATATCAAAAAACTGTAGTTGATCCAACCACACAAGTCTGTACTATATTTTATAGATCTCTTAAATCAATGAGTAGTAATCTTACTCTTGCTGTTTCAGCTGATGATGATTATATTGAAATTACAACATTAGGAGAGCCTAATCTTGCAGCTAATGTAGGATCAGGTAAAGAAGTGTGGAAAGATAAAGTTGGTGAGACACTTAACTTTAGAACATTAGTTGAGGGTACTAATATTACTATTGGGCAAACTGCTGATGAGCTAACAATTAATAATACATACAATTGGATAGTAAAATCAGATGCTGGTTTAAATCCTAGTGTAAGTGTAGGGTCAGGATTTAATTTATTGATGAGTGGAGATACAGGTATTACAACTAGTATGGCTGCATCAGGTCTAAATGGTACGTTAGAAATTGACTTAGATGACACTGCTGTTACACCGGGATCCTACACTAACGCAAACATTACTGTAGATCAACAGGGTAGATTAACTGCAGCAAGTAATGGATCAGGTGGAGGTGGTAGCTATACATTTAATATATCAGATGGAACTACAACGCAAAATATAGCTAATGCTGATACAGTAACTTTTACACAATCAAATTTAGCATCAACAGAAGGTGGTCTTAAAATAGGAGTAAGCGCAACTGATACAGTAACAATAGGTGTAAATGCTTTAGGTTCAGATAACTTAATAATGTCAAGACCTACAGTGACTCCAGCAACTATAGATTATATAATGTATAGTGATGGTAGTGCAGGTGATCAACTTATAAAACAACAGGTTTATCTTATGCCTGGTTTTTATAATGGTTTTTTAGTTAGAGCTAATAATGTAGTTGTAGGGAGTAGTGCTGTAACAAATGAAGAAGATTTAAATATTGTAGGAGGTACAGCGTTAGATACTGTTGGTGCTGAGCTCACACCTCCAGGTCAAGCCCAACAGAAAAGAGTAACTATAAATCATAATGATTATGGTATAGCGGGAACATATGCATCTCCTTCATCAATTACAACAAATGCACAGGGGCACGTTACTGCTGTAACAGCGGGTTCTGGTGGTTCTACAGTTTATAGAGCTTTGTTAACTCAGACAACAACCGGTGCTCCAGTAGAAACAGTATTAGAAAACACAACAGGTAAAACATTAACTTATACACGTGTAGGAGTAGGAAATTATAGAGCTTCATGGTCATCTGGATTAGCTGATTTAGATAAAGTATACTTTAATGTTGCAAATGGGAACTATAAGAATGGTCCTTCATTAGCAAATATAACATCATCAACTACTAGTAACTTTAATATATTTACCTATGAGACTTCATCTTTAACTCAAGCTGATAGTGTATTAGAAAGAACAGGAATAGAAATTATAATTTATCCATAAAATTATGAGTATACTAAGTAAAATATTTTCAGGAGGAGCTAAAGAATTAGTTAAAGGTATTGGTGGAGTTATAGACGAGCTACATACTTCTAAAGAAGAAAAGCTTGCAGCTGAATTAAAAATAAAAGAATTAATCTCCAAGCATGAAGTAGATATGGAGAAAGAAATTTCAACAAGATGGAATTCAGATATGAATTCAGATAGTTGGTTAAGTAAGAACGTAAGACCAATGACATTAATATTTTTAGTTGTATCAACAGTACTATTAGTATTTGTTGATGCAGGACTTATAGCGTTTGATGTTAAGGCTTCTTGGGTGGATCTATTACAATTAGTTTTAATTACAGTAATAGGTGCATATTTTGGAGGACGTTCATTAGAAAAAGTAAAAAACAATAACAAATAAAATTTAGAAATTATGTCAAAAAATATGAAAAATGCTGCAATGTCTTATAAAATGGGAGGAAGTTCATCAGCAAAGAAAAAAAAGAGAAGTGAAAATAAAATGAAAATGTATAATATGGGAGGCTCTGGAATGGGAGGCTTTACATCATCAGATGATGGAATGAGAGATATTACTCCACAAACAATGGCTATGGAAACAATGGCTTCTGGTGGTGGTTTAAAAATGTTCATGGGTGGTGGTTCAGTATTAGATCCTATGATGGGAAAGATGAAAAAAGGTGGGTCTATGAAAAAGAAAAAGAAAAAGCAGGGTTACAATTCTAGATTAAATGAGTCTTTAGGGATGAGAAATGGAAAGAAGAAACAATCTATGAAAGATAGAAGAGATGAAAGTAAAGGTGCTAAGAGAGCTGCAGGTAAAAAAGCTTACAGTGGAAATAGATCAAGCTCACAAGGACGTAGAAAATAATAGAGATGGCAGCTAAGAAAAAAAATTGGATCAAAGGGGCAATTAAAAAGCCTGGCTCTTTAAAAGCAACTGCAAAAAGAGCAGGAGCTATGAAGTCAGATGGTACAATTAAAAAAAGCTGGTTGAGAGAGAAAGCAAAAGGAAGTGGTAAGACTGCACAGCGTGCTAGGCTTGCTTTAACATTAGGTAAAATGAAAAAATAATATGAATAATAAAAATCAATGTACATGTGGTGGTACTCAAAATCCTGAAGGACTTTGTGATGGATCACATTTACTTAATAAATAGAACTTATGGGATCAAAAAAGGAAAACATCTCATTTCCTATGCAGGGAGAGGTGTATAAAAGAGAAACAACTAATGGATATTACAATCCTACCTCTATTCAACAAGCATTACAGAATGCTCAGAATAAGAAAAAAGTTGCAGCTAGAATTAAGCTAGCAAAGAAAACAAATTTAAATCCACCACAAAAGTCTACTAGAGCTGCAGAACCAGTTCAGTCAGCTGCTTTTAAAAATGGATATAGAAACGGTAAATAAATAAAATATTATGGCAGTATTAACAGCACAACAAATAACTCAAGCTGGTTTGGAACCTACAACGGTTACTCCAGCTGTAGGTGGTGATACACTTGCAAATACAGCAAAACAATTTTTTCACGTTGCTAACGGTGGCGGTGTAGCTATGACAGCTACAGTAGTCCCAGTTGTTACAACAGTGGTGGATCCTTTATTGGGTACACTTAAAAAAGAAAATGCAGTACTTAGCTTAGCGGCTGGTGAGGAAGGTTTTTTAGGACCTTTTGAAGTTGATGCTTTTAATGATGCTAGTGGTAATATAACAATAACATGTTCAGCACAGGCAAGTGTAAAACTGTCTGCTCTGTTCTTATAAATAAAAAACAATGGGCTCACTACTTCAAGATGTCTTAGGATTATTTTCTAAGAAAAAATTTGTAAAACCTCTTCCTTATGTACCAAGTGAAGATGACTACTTTGTACTATCTAATAAAGGGGATAGTTCACTAAATACAATGGCCTACTTACCAAAAGTAGACCAAAACTTAATATCTGCCAAACAATTTGCAGATGCTATTATAGTGGGTGCAAACACTACTTATGATTTAAGCAGTATACAAGTTGGAGATGATGTAGATTTAAAACTTACAGGATCAGATGCAACTGTAGATATAGTAAAATTAGTTGCTGGTATAAATATTACACTAACAGATAATGGGACAGGTCAAGTTACAATTGCAGCTTCAGGTGGTTCTGGATCTGTAACAAGTGTTGCAGCAACAACAGCTGGTGATGCATTAGATGTAGGAGGTTCTCCTATTACTAGTTCTGGTACGTTAGCTTTTACTTGGGCAGGTTCAACAGATCACTATGTAAACGGTGCAGGTAATTTAGTTCTTTTCCCATCAATACCACAAGGTACAGTAACGTCTATTGCATTAACAGAGACAGGAAGTGCATTAACAATAACCGGTTCTCCAATAACTGGATCTGGAACTATTAATATAGCCGGAGCAGGTACAGCTTCACAAGTAATCTTAGGAGATTTATCATTAGCAACATTACCAGTTGATGGAGTTACTTCTGTAGCAACATCTAATGGAACATTTGTAAATGTAACTGGTGGGACGATAACCTCAACTGGAACAATTACAGCAGACCTTAGTGCTGGTGGTAGTCCAGGTGTTACTACATTCCTTAGAGGAGATAATCAATGGGCAGTTCCAGCAGGAGCTGGTAGTGTGACTACAATAAGTGCAACAACTGCAGGAGATGCTCTTGATGTAGCTGTTACAAACCCTACAACTACACCGGCTTTAGGATTTACATGGGCAGGAAGTGCAGCTCAATATATAACAGGGCAAGGTAATTTGGCTACATTCCCATCAATTCCTTTTACAAGTCTTACAACTACTGGAACATCAGGACCTGCAACATTAAATGCAGGAGTATTAAATATTCCTGAGTATGCAGGAAGTGGTACAGTGACTTCAGTATCAGGTGGAAATGGGATAACTGTAACAGGAACAGCAACAGTAAACCCTACAGTAAATATAACATATGCTAGTGCAACTAATGCAATATTATTTGCACAACAAGCTACACCAGATCCAGATGATTTCTTTTGGTTCAGTGATGCAACAGATGACACTATTAAAAGAGCATTACTATCAAGCTTTCCAACTAATTATAGATGGTTTGCAGATTCAGTAACAGGTACTAATATAGAGGTTTTAGATGATGAAATAATTAAATTTAGAAATACAACAGGTACCTTAACTACTGAAAATACAGGGGGAGATACAATTAATATAGATAGTACAGCAAGTGGTGTAGTAGCAGGATCTTATACAAACACAAATATAAGTGTAGATCAATATGGTAGAGTAACAACAGCAAGTAGTGGTGGTGCTGGAATGACATCATGGACTGTTGGTGCTGATGTAGGATCAAATCAAACAGTAGCTAATGGTGAAATATTAGAAGTTTTAGGAGGTGTTGCTTTAACATCAACTTTAGCAGGTACAAGAAAGCTTACACTTGATTTAGACGATACAGCAGTTACGCCAGGTAATTATACAAACGCTAATATAACAGTTGACCAGCAAGGTAGAATAACATTAGCAGCAAACGGTTCTGCAGGTGGTTATACTTGGATAAGTCAAGCAGATGTAGGAACAAATGTTACTATAAATAGTGGTGACATAGTAGATTTTGCAGGAGGACTAGGTATATCAACAGCAAATGCAGCAGTAGGAGTTACTTTTGCCATAGACTATTTAGGCGCTGATAATTACATTAACTTAAGATCTACAGTAGTAGCAGCACCAGAAGACTTTATAGCATTTAGTGATATAACTGATACTAATGTTTACAAGGTTGCAATTAATACTATGCCTGGTTACTATGAAGGCTTTACTATACAAGGAGATTCAGGACTTGCACAAACTGTTGCAAGTGGAAATGCTGTTAAAATATTAGGAGGAACTGCATTAACTTCAGTTACTTCAGCTACAGATACAATTACAGTTAATCATGATGCATTTGGTACAGCCGGTACATACGCTCATCCTGCATCAATTGAAACAAATGCACAAGGACATGTTGTTGCTGTTACAGCAGGAACAGCACCAACATTTGTTAGTTTAACTACAACAGGAACTTCAGGTGCAGCTACATTAAGCGGTGGTGTTCTTAATATACCTGAGTATGCTGGAGCTTATACTTTACCAGTTGCAACAGCAACCTTACTGGGTGGAGTTGAGTTATTCTCAGATACAGTTCAAACTGTTACGGCTAATGCAGTAAGTACTACTATCAGTAGATCATATGGTGTTCAATTAAATGCTAATGGTCAGATGGTTGTTAATGTACCATGGACAGATACAAATTATACATTACCTTTAATGACATCCACTCTACGTGGTGGTGCCGAGTTAAGTTCAGATGTAGTTCAGACAGTTGCTGCAAATGCAGCAAGTGCTGAAGCTGGTAGAACATATGGTTTACAACTTAATGCTGCTGAACAATTAGTAGTTAACGTTCCTTGGACAGATACTGCACAGTATTCATTTAGTGCTACTGGAACCGGTGGAATTACAAACTCAATTACAGACGGAAACACTTTAACTATTGCTCAAGGTGTAGGTATTGTTACAACAGGTTCATCTAATGATTCAGTAGAAGTTGCATTGGCTGATACAGCTGTAACTCCAGGTACGTATACTAACTCTACTATTACAGTAGACCAACAAGGAAGACTTACTGCTGCATCAAGTGGAGATTCAACGGATAGACAACCAACAGACTATTTTTCTTTTAACACGTCTGGAATTGTAAATCAAGGTAAGTCTCAATTTTCAGGAAATAATACAGTATCAGGTAGTGCATCTTATCTTTATACCGTAACATTCAATCAAACAAGAGCAAATACAAACTATTTAATTTGTTTAACACTTGAACCTGAAGCTGGTAAAGGCTGTCATTATGGTGAAATAAGAAGTAAGAGTACAACAGGCTTTCTTGTTGAATTATTAACATGTGCTAATGGAGCACCAAGTGGTGTTAATCCAAATATTAACGTTACTATTTATGCATAGAAATTATTATATTTGTTAAAAAAATATTATGAGTGTATTTGTACAAGAAGTTTTAGGATTATTAAAAAGGAATTTTGTTAAGACAACATTAAATCCAACTGATGACTATTTTCAGTTTGTTAGAAAAGGCGCTTTTAATAGAGCAAAAGCTTCAGCAGGAGGGTTTGCTCCACAAGGTCAAGCATTGTCAATCAGTGCTGGAAATTGGTTGTGTAGTCAAACAGGACCCAATGGTCTGGGTAGATTTGTTAGTACAGTAAAGTTTAGTGGAGAAGAGGCTGGTACACTCCCTATGTTTTGGCTTCGTCAAGGACAGTGTGACTGGCACTCATTAAAAGATTCTATAATAAGACAAGATACATTTGGACCAATAATATATATTGGAAGTACTGCCAAACCAGCAGAATTAATAGTTTATGGTAAGGCTTATGTTACTAGTCTAGTTGACAAAAACTTAGTCATTTCAGGACAGGATGGAGTATTAAAAGGTACAGATAGATTAACATATGGACCACAACCTGGTACTGCTGGAATTTTTTTAGAAAATAAAGATTTTACAATTTTTGGTGAGCAGAATACAACTATAAATCCACCATGTTTTCCTCCACAGACTAAAGTCACAATGTGGTCAAATCTAGGTTTATATGGAGGTGTACACTTTCAAGGACCAAATCCTACTGGATCAGAAGGACAAATAATGGTACAAAGAGATTGTGGAAGACTTCAATGGGAAGATCAGAAAGGAGTACCAGATTTACAATTTGGTGAACTAATTATAGGATATCAAAATCCTCAGCCAGCTCCTGGTACTATTGTTCCGGCAGTTGGATCTTTTTCTACTGGTCTTGGAACAGGTAACAACGGAGAAGTTTTAACATCTGGAGGAGCAAACGGTTTTCCTAGTTGGGTTCCTAATCCGTCAATGGGTGGTAGTGGAACTCCAAAGAGATTATCTATGTTTTTTGCTAGTAATATATTAATGAATTCTCTTTTGGTTCAGGATAATGATCTTCCAGTTGTAGATCCAGGCTTTGCTAATCAAACAATTACAAATGATGGTAAGTGGATAAATACAGGTACAATGAAATTACTAGATGTACCTCAAGATGCTACACAAGAAAAGGTTCTTGTACTAGATACAAGTACAGGTCAAGTTAAATTTAGATTTGCAAATAGCATAGGTGTTCAAGGTACTGGTACACTTAAAAGAGTACCATTATGGACTCCTGATGGAGCTAATATAAGAGATTCACTTTTAGTACAAAGTAATGACATCCAACCCGCAGATGCAGGTTTCTCTTCTCAAAAACTTACTAATGATGGTAGTCTACAACAAACAAAAGAATTATATCTAGATACTGTAGCACAAGATGACACACTTACTCAAGTATTAGTAAGACATCCGAGTGCTGCTAATGAAGTTAAATTTAGAGATGCTGCTACAATTGCTCCTGCTGTAGGATTTGATACTCTTCCAATGAGTACTACAGCAAATTGGAATCAGACATTCTTAAATGCATACATATCACTAGATGATACTACAGTACAGTTTACATCAATTAAAGGTATGACTACACTAACTGATGGTCAGACAGGAGTTGTTATAGCAGAAAATGTAAAGCAAAACACATTTCTAGCAGATGATGTACTAAGATTTCCTAGCGGATGGGGTACTCCTGGTAATCTATTTGATAATAAAATGAGCTGGACAGCAGGAGTTGATAACGGTTATCCTACATCAACACTTAAATATGGTGAGTCACTTAAATTTAAATATCATAACTACGAGATCCCTGGAGGGGGTTTTACATACAAGTATGTGTTATACTGGGAGGCTTGTTGTAAATTACTTTCTTCAAATACATGCCCAACTGTAGAGGGTCAAATCTATAATATGGATGAAGATTCAGTAGGTGTAAATGATACTGTTACTTTTGTAGATGATTTTTTTGGAGGGTATACAGGAGTATTTACAGCAAGTGCATTAGCTGACCCTGCAGCAGGAACATTAACTTTTAATTCAGTTTCAGGCGCATGGTCATTTGTACCTGCCCTAAACTATTATGGAAGTACAACATTTACATTTACTTATAATGATGGTTACTGTGATAGTGCTCCAGGTACAATTACTTTAAATGTTTTACCAGTAGCTGAACCTCCATCATGGACTTCCCAAGATCCAGTAGATGCAAACACATATCCTAACTTAACAGGTGGAGATGCTTGGACATATACCTGGACTACAGAAGATACAGATCATCCATGTAATCTCTTAACTTATAATATTACAGTAAATGAAAATAATACCGGACCTGTTATAATATATACTACAGCTGGTGGATCTGTAACACCTAACCCTAGTTGGTTAACTTTTACTCCTGATCCAAATAATAACTGTACAGGAACTTTATCAGGAACTTATCCACCTGGTGGTGGTAACTTTCAAGTTGTAATGACTGTTACAGATCCAGATGGTAATGCTCATGTACAATCTTTTGTTATTGGTGGATTACTAGTAACAAAAGATACATACTTTTGCTTCTATAGTGATACTTCAACATCTATGGATAGTACAATTATAACGACAGCAATAATGAGTAGTGTACCTGAAGTAAAATGTACACTCAATCAAAATGCTACGGGTATACCAGGCGGTAACTATACTATGGTACTGGCTAGGGGAAATAATACAGTACCTCCTTTTTT